>Ga0213865_10000777_pt1 | contig 21371 bp, 20 predicted proteins | sample PICome_6_FD_160100 | JGI IMG/M metagenome (GOLD analysis project Ga0213865, IMG submission 160100) | Coastal seawater microbial communities near Pivers Island, North Carolina, United States - PICO282 | ecosystem: Environmental > Aquatic > Marine > Coastal | place: USA: North Carolina...
CTGTGCTTCAGGACCGATGACATTGATGCCGATGTGGCACGTTTAAGGGACAAAGGCTATCAGTTTCTCAGTGATGAGCCGTCACCCGGAGCACACGGTGCTCGGGTTATTTTTATACACCCTAAAAGCTGCGACGGTGTGCTCATCGAACTCAGTCAGCCCGGTGGTGATCAGTCTGGGGAGCAAGCATGAGTAAGATTTACGATCCTAATACGGCTAATCTTGAGAATTGGTCAGCGCTTGTCACCAAGCAGAGCAAGGGTTTGGGGCCAGACGATTTTACCTGGCAAACCCCTGAGGGCATTCCGCTAAAGACCTTATATACCTCAGCTGATACTGCAGATTTGCCACTGACCGACACGTTGCCCGGCATGTCGCCGTATATAAGGGGCCCTATGGCCACCATGTATGCAGGTCGGCGATGGACAATCCGACAATACGCCGGTTTCTCTACGGCAGAGGAATCCAACGCGTTTTACCGGCGCGCTTTAGCCGGTGGTGGCCAGGGAATCTCGGTGGCCTTTGACCTCGCCACACACCGAGGCTATGACTCTGATCATCCTCGGGTTTCTGGCGATGTCGGCAAGGCGGGTGTGGCGGTCGATTCCGTTGAGGATATGAAGATTCTCTTCGAAGGGATTCCCCTTGATCAAGTCTCCGTCTCCATGACAATGAACGGTGCGGTGCTGCCCGTATTGGCTGGATATATCGTTGCGGCTGAAGAGCAAGGGGTTGCCCAGGACCAACTCTCAGGAACCATTCAAAACGACATTTTGAAAGAATTTATGGTTCGCAACACCTACATCTACCCTCCAGCGCCTAGCATGCGAATTATCGGCGATATTATTGCCCATTGTTCACGAAGCATGCCGCGGTTCAACACGATTTCGATCTCCGGGTATCACATGCAAGAAGCCGGGGCGAATTCGGCATTGGAAATGGCCTACACGTTGGCAGACGGTAAGGAGTACATCCGAACCGCCCTTGCTGCGGGTCTCAATATTGACGACTTTGCACCGCGCCTGTCCTTTTTTTGGGGCGTAGGCATGGACTTCTACATGGAGATCGCCAAGATGCGTGCTGCGCGACTACTCTGGGCAGAGATCGTCTCAGAGTTTGAGCCTAAAAATTCCAAGAGCTCTATGTTGCGAACCCATAGCCAAACCTCGGGCTGGTCACTGACGGAACAGGACCCTTACAACAATATTGTTCGAACCACCGTTGAAGCGATGGCCGCTGTTTTTGGTGGCACCCAGTCATTGCATACGAATGCCCTGGATGAGGCCATAGCCTTACCTTCAGAGTTTGCCGCACGCATCGCGCGCAACACGCAGCTTATTTTGCAGGAGGAAACCGGAATAGGTCAGGTCGTTGATCCCTGGGGAGGCTCTTACATGATGGAGGCTCTCACTGCAGAGATGGCGGATAAAGGTCGAGAACTCATCGCCGAAATTGAGGCCTTGGGGGGCATGGCAAAAGCCATAGAAAGTGGTGTTCCCAAGCTACGTATTGAAGAGGCCGCTGCGAGCAAGCAGGCGCGCATTGACCGCGGTGAAGACGTCATTGTTGGCGTGAACAAGTATCAAAATGATGCGCAAGATGAAATCGATGTTTTAGAAATTGATGACGGGCAGGTTCGTGAGGCGCAACTCAGCCGTCTTGGCTCCATTCGTGCTTCACGCGATGAGGCGTCGGTAACGTCGGCTCTAGAGGCATTGACGGAAGCAGCCAAGTCCGGTGAAGGTAACCTTTTGGCCCTCGCGATAGAGGCGACACGACATCGAGCCACAGTGGGTGAAATATCAGCAGCACTTGAGGTGGTGTACGGGCGCTTTGTTGCACAAGCGCAAACAGTTTCAGGGGTCTATGGTGCAGCCTATGCCGATGATGCCGACTGGAGAGCGATTATTTCAGATATCGACAGCTTTATTGAGCAGCATGGACGCCGGCCCAGAATGTTAGTGGCCAAAATGGGGCAAGACGGTCATGACCGAGGCGCCAAGGTCATTGCTACGGCATTTGCCGATGTGGGCTTTGACGTCGATTTATCGCCCATGTTTGCCACGCCTGAGGAGGTCGCGCGACAGGCCATTGAAAACGACGTTCACGCCGTGGGAGCTTCCAGTCTTGCAGCGGGTCATAAAACGCTAGTGCCTCAGCTTATTGAAGCACTACGAGATCAGGGCGCAGAAGATATTATCGTTATTGCTGGGGGCGTTATTCCTCAGCAGGATTATGGATTTCTAAAAGAGCAGGGCGTCGCATTAATCTTTGGCCCCGGAACGCCGATACCGGAAGCCGCCAGAGCGGTTCTCGACGCCGTTAACGCGCAAAAACCCGGATGACATCAAAGCCAGAAGTGATTGATGTCGCTGGCATTCTTGCGGGACAGCGCAGAGCTCTAGCAAAGGCCATAACGCTGGTCGAAAGTCAGCGTGAGGACGATCGTGAAGCGAGCCAGCGCTTGTTGAATGCACTGCTAGCTCACACGGGTAATAGCATTCGAATTGGCATTACCGGTGTGCCGGGGGTGGGGAAATCGACCTTCATCGAAGCCTTTGGCCTTCACCTTGTGCGCCAGGGACATCGTGTTGCGGTGTTAGCCGTGGACCCAAGCTCGCCTCTTGCCGGTGGATCAATATTGGGAGACAAGACCCGGATGGAAGCCTTGTCACGAGAGGACAATGCCTACATCAGGCCTTCCCCAGCCGGTAGCGCTTTAGGTGGGGTGGCACTAAAAACACGAGAGTCGATGTTGCTGTGTGAAGCCGCAGGTTACGACGTCATCATTGTGGAGACCGTTGGTGTAGGCCAGTCGGAGCACCAAGTGGCTGGCATGGTCGATTTTTTTCTATTATTGATGCTTCCCGGTGGTGGTGATGAATTGCAGGGCATCAAAAAAGGCATTCTCGAACTTGCCGATACGATCGTCATTAATAAGGCCGACGGCGACAGTGCTGCCATTGCACGGATGACGCGCCAGCATTATGCGAGCGCCATGTCGTTACTTAAACATCCAACCAGCTGGCAACCTAAAGTATTGAGCTGCTCCGCTCTCAACAATGAAGGTGTGGATGACATTTGGGCTCTGATTAAGGAGTTTCGTGCGCAAGCTGAAGGACATCGAGGCATCGAGCAAAAACGATCACATCAAAACTTAGCATGGATGCAACAACTGGTTGATGAACTGCTAAGAATGGGGTTAAGCCGCCACTCTGGTGTTCGAGCAGCTTTGCCGGACCTTGAGCAACAGGTGCGTAATTCTGTGATAACACCCCTTGCCGCGGCCATGGAAGTGATGCGCATCAGCCAGCGCTCATGACGTTCGGCGCGCTTGGCGAACGGCGGCCACAACTGACCAATTACCCTTTGGCAACTTGGACGCTGTAGGTGGCGTGTGAAAGCCTAATCTTATCCCCACCTGGTTAGCCACAAATCAAACTACTCGAATAAGGATGTCAACAAATGTTAGTGGTGAATGGTTTAAAACAACTTCCCGTTGTGATGCTCACCATGCTCCTCCTTGGGTGTTCAGGGGACAGGGCCGTCGTCATTGAGGATTCGAGCGACCGCCGCATTGTACGGTTTGACGTGGCCTCGGCAAACGTCTATGTCATTGAGGAAAATGGTCACCGCCTAATGATCGACGCTGGGAATCCTGGGGATGAAGAGCGTTATGAGGCTCTCATGCGCGGATCGGGTATCGACCCCGCAACCATCGACTTTGCGGTCTTGACCCACGGCCACATTGACCATGCGGGCACAGCTGCTTTTTTCCAAGAGCGCTATGGGATTCAAATCATTGGTGGCGCCGGTGATAAACCTATGATCGAAGCTGCTGGTGATGTTGACCTGTGTCCCACATCAATAACCGCCAAGCTGCTGCACATGACGCTCAAGGGCAAACAATATCCAGCTTTTCAGTTGGATCGAGGGATCAGTGCAACCAGTGGCGTGGTCGATCTTGCCGAATTTGGAATAACTGGAAAACTCATTCCGCACTCAGGCCATACGCCTGGGTCGATGGTTATCACTATCGGTTCCCATGCCTTTGTTGGTGATTTAATACGGGGAGGTGTTTTGCGACCTGAGGTGCCGACCACGCATTTCTTTATGTGTGACTTAGAAGAAAATCGACGCCGAATTGCCGAGATCATGGCGCTGGAGGAAATTCAGTATTGGCATCCTGGGCATTTTGGGCCGTTCCCAGCTGCCGCCGTGGGAGTATATCTTACTCAGCAAACGGATGAATAAAACAACGGCCTTCACGTATTTGCGAGCCGTACTCATCAGCAAGCTTCGTAAAGTCGGTCAAAAATATCGCTTTTAACAAGATAGACATCGTGAGGGTCGCTCTCTTTCAAAACCAAATAATCACCGGGTTGGCCCGCGAAGTAACCAGCGTCATGCCATTTGGTAAAAACCTTAGTGGGTTTTGTCGTAGGCGTTGCAAGCACGCTGACGTGTGAGTGAGCAACACAGCCTTTAGCGCGTTCAAGAATCTCAAAATTTTGCTCGGACGCGCTCAGATAAACTCGAGGTGTGTAATCCGCGAGCAGACTTACCGGAGCGTTTTTAGCCGTATAGCTAGCTTCAAAGGTAGCCCGTTCAATCGGGTAAACCTCACCCTGAATTCCGATCATAATGTAAACATTCTCGGAAGCTAAGATATCAACATCACCCTCAAGAGTGCGCACTCGAATCTCATCGCCCGATTCGGTGAGGTCTAGCGTTGGCACATAGCCCAGAGTGACGGGTCTCTTGTGGTATTTGGACATAGCCTCGGTATCGAGATTGTGACTGCGACTATTAATGATATCGACTTCCGTGAAATACTTATGGACCCGATTCACCAAAAACGCTTCCGGGCTCAGCGTGGGCTCCTGTAAGCGCAACGCCGACTCTGCAATGAACCCCCCCGCTTTAGTGACGTGGCCGCCACCTGATCCCACATCAGCAGCGATAAAAGCCGCCATCTCATTTGCCATAACGTCTTGCACACAGCTACGGACCGAGAACTTAATGCCTTGATTGATAGTATTGAAGACGACACAGCTAGATACCGCATCAACCTGAATCGCCAAATCGCTAATAAAGCCCAGAATATTTGGATCACAGGGTTTGACCGCGGTCACCGAGTAGTTAAAGGCTAAGTTATGACTAGTGCGTAGCAGTGCCAGTCCCGCAGTCTCCATATCATTCAAAGTGATATTGGCGTTTTTCATTCGACCAATGAGTGACAGATCTGGCGTCAGTGACTCCAGCATGTCCTTATCAGATGGATGACCAATTTCAGACAAGCTGTTGGTGTCGGTATAAAGTCCATAGTACAAGGCGGTTTGAACCTGGGTCGGTAGAGAGTAATCTGGGTCTTCTCTCAGTAAGGTCCACACCAGAGTCGCACAACTGCCTAGTTTGGGATGAATCTCGGCCCGTGGTATATCAAAAATCTCTTGCCTGTGATGGTCGATTATGACGATATTTTCAGCGCTTTCACGAAGTCGACTAACGTTCCCAGCACCAAACTGGCAGTCGACGGTGATCAGGAGGCCCTCGGTGTGCTCGTGACAGACCTGCTCGAGGGGAATGTCCAACGCTGCGATCATGAGCAGTAAGTTCGGCTTATCAATAGTATTGGGGCCGCCGTACACCAAACGAACTGTTCTCCCAAGAGAAGTGAAATAATCGTAAAGCGCAAAACCGGAGGCAATCGCGTCAGCATCAGGGGTATCGTGGCATTGAATAACAATGGGTGAGTCATCCAGCAGCGTTCGAAGCTTTAATCTCATTCGATTCTTCATTTGGCTTACGTCTCTCAACTTCATGGAAGTTTACTCGCGGTAAGTACACCGCAAAGAACGTCTTATCTCTGCTCATAATGGTAAATCACGGCGGCCCTCAGAACCCATTTTTTCCGCGGTAATTTCAGCATTCGAATAGCACTATGAGCTAAAACGGCTCGCCGTCTATACGAATATCTAATGTGTTTGATGTGTCAGTGCTGGCGTCGTGTTGCCAATATTAAAGATTTTGAGCTCGCGTACAAACAGGTGGCCCCTACCTTCTTTTGTTCAACCAGCGTACTCTCAATCCATGAGATTTTTACGTTTAGAGAGACTGATTAATCTGCATGATGGTTACCGCAGGACACTCCGTGTTGATCATATTGAGGTGCTCGTCATTCAAGATTGTGGGGAGATCTTTATTGTTCAAAGTCGCTGCCCCCATCAGGAATACCCCCTCGAAAAAGGGTCTATTGCCGATGGCTCGATTTCTTGTCCCTGGCACCACATGACATTTGATCTTAAGACCGGCACCCATTTGGGCGGCGGCTGTAGTCGACTGAAGATTTATGAGCCGGTATTCCAGGATAACCTGCTGGGTATTATGACCGAGGCACCTACTAGTGCAGGTTTCTAACGTGGAAAATTGCTAAGGGTATTTGATTCGCAAAGACTATCTGCAGACGCCGCACTTCAGTATTGCGCTCTTAATTCCCGACTTTCTGTGCTCGCGTGCCAAAGGCGATCAAATTTATCGAGCCAGCCGGTGATAGTGACGGGATTATCTAACAGGATTCCCAGAGTCTGCGCCGGCTTTAGCAGTAATGCCTGTCTTCGATCCGCAATGACTAGCGTCTCACCTTGCCATTCCGGATGGCTGGTTAAGCGGTGCAGTGACACAGAAGATGTCAGACGTCGTGTTAACGCCGCTAGGCGATGGCGCTCTAATCTTAGCGGGCTGTCATCTGCAACGAGGATCCGAATACGAGGTTGTCTGCTTGTACGCGCTAAACAGGACAGAGCTGACACAACTTCACTTCGGTCCAACAATGCCGGCTCAAGATCAGGGCTGGCGATATCGATTGAGCGACGCGCTGATTTCAGAAGGCCGGTCAGCTGTTCAAAACTTTCGGCAACGAATTGGGTTTCAGCTGAGGTGCTTGAGTTGCCCGCCTTATCAGTCTCAGAAGTGCGCTGCGGTATTAGCTCCTTGGTGTCAGCCTTAGAATTTGACCCGTTAACACCCGCGCTCACTAATCTAGGCTCACTAGGGCACCACTCATTGATAAAAAACTCAATAATTCTGGGTGCACTGATGCGAGCTCTTCGGGGGTCAAAGTTTCGTCACTGCAAAGGCGCTCAAGCACCGTTTGTGAGGCCATTGGAACGCGAAGCATCTCGCCGTTTGCATAGACGCAGCATTGATCATCTATCGCTTGCCAGGCTAGCCGCGCGCCTGTGTGCAGACACAGAGCCCGGGCATGTTCGTGGGGAGGAGGGGCGCACTCGCCGTGCTCGGTGACCAGTTCACCAAGCCATGTACCATCATCCAAGGCTGCCATACTATTTTGGATCGCTTCACGGGCATTGTCCCAATGAGCTGAGGTTATCTCCCCCGGGCGCGGTGGCTTTGTCACTGAAGCGCGATCCTCAAGCAGCAATTCAGGATCGAGACCTTCAAGAGTTTTGTCCGTCCATCGCGCCAGTAGTGCCGCGATAGCAGGCGCTCGGAACCCCAAGGAGTAGGTCATGCAGGGGGTTTCAGCGATTCCCCAATGGGCCATGCCCGGGGGCACATAAAGCACATCACCGGCTTCCAGGACATACTCTTGTGAGGTTTCAAAGTTTTGCAGCAGGTTAAGATCTTCGTGTTTGATTCGAGGCGTATCATCATCGCACCATTCACCGAGCCGCCATTTTCTGCGCCCCGTCCCCTGCACTAAAAACACGTCGTAGCGATCAAAGTGGGGGCCCACGCCGCCCTCTGTGACCGCATAACTGACCATGATATCGTCGAAGCGCCACTGAGGTAAAAACCGCAAGCACTGCTTAAGGGAGGCTACCTCAGGAACCCAGCTATCAACGCCATTAACCAATAAAGTCCAGTCGTCTGAACGTTGGAAATCTGTGGGAATTAGGGGCCCCTGTTTCAACGCCCAGCCGTTTTTTGACTTGCTGATCAGACGACTATCTGCGTCGTCCTCAAGTGCCAAGCCTCCTAGCTCTTCGGGGCTTAGCGGCGACTGCCAGTTAGGCAATGCACCCTTTATCAGTAGCGGGTGACGCTGCCAGTAGCACTCAAGGAACTCTTGCTCATCAAATTGAAAGGTTAGCAGTGACTTAGACACGCTCAATTCACCATCATTCCCTAATTTTTTGAGCTTGATATGCGGCGTTACCTGTATAGCTCGCTGGTGTCAGGGCTTGTAAGGAGGCCTTAACTTCACTGGGCAGATCAAGGGACTCGATAAATGTTGTCAATGCGGTGGCTGTTATTGCCTGTCCCCGTGTGAGCGCTTTAAGTTTTTCATAGGGCTCGGGGATGCCGTATCGACGCATCACGGTTTGAATAGGTTCAGCAAGAACTTCCCAGCTATCGTTCAAATCTTCATCAATGCGCCCGGTGTTGACTTGCAGTTTGCTAATGCCTTTCAAGCAGCTCTGATAGGCGAGCAGTTCATAGGCACAACCGACACCCATATTGCGCAGTACGGTGCTATCGGTCAGGTCGCGCTGCCAGCGGCTTATGGGGAGCTTCTGCGATAGGTGTGACAAAAGCGCGTTTGCCAACCCAAGATTGCCCTCGGAATTTTCAAAATCAATAGGGTTTACCTTATGAGGCATGGTGGATGAGCCGACTTCACCAGCCACTGTGCGCTGCTTGAAATAGCCTAGGGCAATGTAACTCCAGATGTCGCGGTTAAAATCGATCAATATGGTATTGAAACGCATCATGGTATCGAAGATTTCTGCCATGTAGTCATGGGGCTCAATCTGGGTGGTATATGGATTCCAGACTAAGCCCAAGGCCTCGACAAAATCCTGCGCGACGTTTGGCCAATCAACGTCAGGATAGGTCGCCAAGTGCGCATTATAATTACCCACGGCGCCGTTGATTTTACCCATGGGCGTGACTTGCTCTAACTGCTTAAACTGACGTTGTAATCTCGCGACCACATTGGCGAACTCTTTTCCTAGGGTCGTTGGGCTGGCGGTCTGACCATGAGTTCGAGACAGCATAGGTTGTTCTGCCTGTTGCTGAGCGAGATCAGCCAATGCATCAATGATCTCCCTCATAGGGAGTAGCAGAATCGTCAGGCCATCTCTTAGCATTAATCCATGAGCGAGGTTGTTAATGTCTTCAGAGGTGCAGGCAAAATGGATAAATTCGCTTACCGCTGCTAACTCCGGCTCGCCTGCTACGGCTTGCTTCAAAAAATATTCGACGGCTTTTACATCGTGGTTAGTCGTTGCCTCAATGCCTTTGATTAGAGCAGCTTCTTCAGGGCCAAAATTACCCAGCAAATCTTCAAGGAACTTTGTCGCAGCGGGGCTCAACGGGGGCACCTCAGCAATACTGGTATTCGCCGCCAGGCACTGCAACCAGCGCACCTCTACGTGTACTCTGCGCGCGATTAGCCCGTATTCGCTAAAAACTTCGCGAAGGGGCTTAAGCTTGGTGCCATATCGCCCATCGATCGGTGAAATTGCTGTGAGAGCATTGAGTTCCATTACGTTTCTACCTGTTCATTAGTCTTGTCTATGGGGATCACTAGCGTATGCCCAGTTCTCGACACAATTCCAGCGCGGTTGCACGAATACGTCCTCGCTGAAACGTTAATTTCCATCGACGTCCTCCCAATTGCCGCCAGAGAAACGCCGATCTCACGCCGGCCAGCAGTAGAGCACGAATCATTTCAGCATTAGCCTCGCTTTGCAGATGCTGGGCACTCCCGGCAATCTTGATTCTGAAGGATAGGGTGCTTAGCGTATCGGAATAGACCGCCGCGACGCTGTGGCAAATCTCCTTAGATTGCGAGCTAAAGTGTGCTGCTTTGTAGCTAGAGTGTTGCAGTCTGCTGTGTACCACTTCCTGTAAATCAGGGCGACCAGCAAATTTTCCTTCAAGATGCAAAATGGATAGAAAGTAGCGCATCATCGTACCCATCGTTTCATCATCACCGGGAGCGAGGCCTGCTGCCAAGTTTTGCAGACCGAGTTTAACGCCCTGAATGTTACCGAAAACCCCTTCAACATTTTCGGCATCAAAGCTAAACAAGGAATGTAGCGACGCCTCCAAATATTCGATCGGATAGGTTCCCGTCCGAGACAGCTGGTCAACAATCCTGGCAGCCTGAGCGACCCCTGCAAGCGCGAGGGTCTGCTCTTTAAGCGGGTTCGATGCATTCATAGCGCGCTCTCAATAATACCGCCACCCAAGCAGATATCGTCATTGTAAAATACCACCGACTGCCCGGGCGTAATTGCACGTTGCGGAGCGTCAAATTGGACAGCGAATCCAGCCTCAGTCTCGGAAATAACACAGCTCTGATCGGGCTGGCGATAACGTACTTTAGCGGCGCATTGCAGGGGGAAAGTTGGGGCGCTCCCCGAAATCCAGAAAAGGCTTTTGGCGTGAAGGGTGCTCTTGAAAAGCATTGAATGATCATTTCCCTGGGCAATGATGAGCGTATTACGCTCGATGTTTTTTTCAACGACATACCAAGGCGCATCTGTGCGATCTGCCAGTCCGCCAATGCCCAAGCCCTGGCGTTGACCGATGGTGTGGTACATCAATCCTTGGTGCTTCCCCAGCGGCTCTCCATTTACATCTTCGATGACCCCCGGTTGTGCGGGCAAATATTGTTGAAGAAAATCTGTGAAGCGTCGTTCGCCGATAAAACAGATGCCTGTTGAATCCTTTTTACGCGCTGTAGCTAGACCGGCTCCTTCTGCGATATTGCGAACCTCGGGCTTGGCTAGCCCTCCTACTGGAAACAAGCTTCGGGACAACTCGCGGTGTCCCACCTGATGGAGGAAATAGCTTTGATCCTTGTCGACATCAACCCCTTTTCTGAGGGCTGTACGCTCGCCAGTGTCGTCGCGCTGCACATAATGCCCCGTCGCTATGAAATCAGCGCCGAGATCCGTAGCGTAGTCTAAAAAGGCGCGAAACTTTATTTCTCGGTTACACAGAATGTCGGGGTTGGGCGTGCGCCCGCTTTGGTATTCGGCAAGAAAGTGCTCAAAGACGCCATCCCAGTACTCTGCGGCGAAATTTGCGCTGTGCAACTTAATACCCAACGAAGCCGCGACGGCTTGGGCATCAGCGAGATCTTCCTTAGCCGTGCAGTACTCAGTGCCGTCGTCCTCGTCCCAATTTTTCATGAACAAGCCTTCGACGTGATACCCCTGATCTCGCAGCAACAACGCTGCAACGGAAGAATCGACTCCGCCGGACATTCCAACAATGACGGTGCTTGTGCGAGAACTATTCATAAACTCACGATTCTATGATGAGTGAAAGCGGTGCGCAGAGACCAGCTCTATGTTGGCGCAGCACTTCAAGGACCAAATGACTTCTGTGGATGGACGCAAGACGCTCGATCTCATCAAAGCGCATCCAGTGAGCTCCAATAATACCGTCATCAAGGTCCCGGTCGCTATGCTCCAATAGGGCAGAACAGAGAAAAGTATGCCTTAAATAGGTAGTACGGTTAGGCGCGCTGAATAGCGCTACGCCAAGATACCCCGTGGCCTCAACTTCCCAGCGTGTCTCTTCTAACACTTCACGCTGTACTGCCTCGAGCAGCGTTTCACCTTGCTCCAAATGACCGGCGGGCTGATTGAGCACCGGCCGATCCGAATCTGCAGGTTGCTCTTCAACCATGAGGTAGCAGTCATCTTTCACCACGACTGCTGCGACCGTGACATTGGGTCGCCAGCGCTCAGTCATTTGCTGGACTCCATAGATTGCCTTAGGTATTGCCCTGGCTTTAGATCTCCAAGTTGCCAATCGCCAATCGTCATGCGAACGAGCCTCAGGGTGGGCAAACCGACTGCAGCGGTCATTCTTCGGACTTGACGGTTGCGCCCCTCTTGAATTGAGATTTCCAGCCAGGCATCGGGAATATGCGCTCGAAATCGCACCGGTGGCGACCTATCCCACAGCTCCGGAGCAGGTATTTCTTTAACTTTGGCGGGCTTCGTTTTTCCATCTTTTAAGTCTAAACCCGAGGCCAGTTGGTCGATGGCTTGTTGTGAGGGAGTGCCCTCAACCTGAACCCAGTAGGTTTTCCATAATTTGAATTTCGGATTGGCAATTCGTTGCTGGAGCATGCCGTCATTCGTCAGCAAGGTCAGCCCCTCGGAATCATAATCTAGCCTGCCGGCAACGCGAAATGCAGGTGCGGACAATAAATTACCCAAGGTTTGCCTAGGCGGATTGTTATCCCTATCGGTGAATTGGCTCAGGACCCGATAGGGTTTATTCAGCAGAATAATGTCCGGCAATCCCAGACCCTCCTGATTAATGTTAGACTTCTGTGCTGGGGGAGGTGGCCTAATGCCATCGTCCAATTACGTTCCAATAAACCTGCACAACGCCGGGGGCCCCGAGTAGGCATGCCCTGTTGCCTGTCGTCGCATGTCATTGGAACGGAATCCATTGCAATACCTGAATTAAACTAAAAATAGGATTCTCGTAATATGTCATACAAGCACATTAAGGTTCCGGACACCGGAGACGTCATTACAGTCAACGAGGACAACAGCCTGTCTGTGCCCGATAAGCCTATCATTCCTTACATTGAAGGTGATGGAATTGGGGTCGATATTACGCCGGTAATGATCGATGTGGTCAACGCTGCCGTCGAAAAGGCCTACGGGGGGCAAAAGGCGATATCGTGGATGGAAATTTATACCGGGGAAAAGGCTGCCGAGCTGTACGAAGGCGACTGGTTCCCTGAGGAGACGCTGGAAGCGATTAAAACCTACGCCGTTGCCATTAAAGGCCCGCTAACAACTCCGGTAGGGGGTGGTTTTCGTTCATTAAATGTGGCGCTTCGTCAGGAGCTTGACCTATATACCTGTCTTCGCCCTGTTCGCTGGTTCGAGGGTGTTCCGTCGCCGGTACGTCGACCTGAAGACTGCAATATGGTGATCTTTCGCGAGAACTCTGAAGATATTTACGCGGGTATCGAATATCAGGCCGGTACGCCGGAAGCCCAAAAAGTCGTTGATTTCATTATTAATGAAATGGGTGCCACAAAAATTCGCTTCCCCGAAGACGTGGGTATTGGGATTAAACCGGTATCCTCAGCGGGAACTAAACGCTTGGTTCGCAAAGCGATTCAGTATGCCATTGATCAAAACCTGCCTTCAGTAACGCTGGTTCATAAAGGCAACATCATGAAATTTACTGAGGGCGCGTTCCGTGATTGGGGCTACGAGCTCGCTCAGGAGGAGTTTGGCGGTCAGTTAGTCGATGGTGGACCCTGGGTGGAAATTAAAAACCCGATCTCCGGTGACCCTATTATTATCAAAGATGTTATTGCCGATGCCATGCTGCAGCAGGTTCTGACCCGTCCTAAAGACTACAGTGTGGTCGCAACACTCAATCTCAATGGCGACTATTTGTCCGATGCCCTCGCGGCTCAGGTAGGCGGAATTGGCATCGCCCCAGGAGCAAACCTATCTGATACGGTTGCCCTGTTCGAAGCGACTCACGGCACAGCACCAAAGTACGCAGGGCAGGACAAGGTCAATCCTGGCTCGCTGATTTTGTCAGCTGAAATGATGATGCGCCATTTGGGCTGGAATGAGGCGGCTGATTTGATCGTTGATGGCATGAATGGTGCCATTCAAGACCGAACCGTCACCTATGACTTTGAACGTTTGATGGACGGAGCGACATTGGTCTCCTGCTCAGACTTCGGAAAGGCTATCATAAAGGCAATGTAAGCCACTGTTTTATATAGATTAAAGCCCGCTAATGCGGGCTTTTTTTTGAACTTTATCTTTGGCTGACGGGGCTATGGGCAACGAACGATAGCCAAAGGATTAAAACCCGCATGCCATCTAGATCATTGTAAAAACTCATACCCAGCAACGCCTGCCATAAACAGACGGGCGCAATGCGCCGTCTTCTGCAGTCAGCCTAGGGTTGGGTAGAGTTGAGTCAGTTGTCTTAGCTATCTCTAGAAGCCCGCTGGAAGGGTTGCGAGATACGTTTATCTTGGTAGGTAAACCACAACGCTAAGAAGGTCGTAAGTACACTAGTTAAAGGGCACTAGCGACACTGCTTGCCGCGCTTATGGCACCAGAGGATGGTGATCGCTTTGAGCAAGGTGAGCTCAAATGTCTGAGGAAAAAAGTACGCATCGCGGTTGATGTTTGGATTCTCGCCCCAAGTATTAGATAACGGCTCTCGAGACAGTGCTGATTCGCTGAGAATATCGAGCCCAGCGGTTTAGTTTGACCACGCCGAAGTGGCGGCGGGCAAAAGCCTCGGTTGAGTGTTCGGCTCGGATTTGTGGTGACGAAGCACCCTGATATGAGGGTTCCCACACGGATGGTGGGGCTAATGTTTCGCCATCCTGACATATACTCTAGGAATGAAGACGCAAATGTATGACTGGTATATGGGCCCGCCGGATGAACCTGATCGAGAAGGTGAGGGTGACTTAGCGGTAGCACCGGCAAAGCCCAAGCTTAAACGACCCCCACTTTTTCAGGTGGTCTTGCTCAATGACGACTACACGCCAATGGAGTTTGTTGTAGAAATTCTTGAGTCTTATTTTAGTTTGAGCAGGGAACAGGCGACACAAATCATGCTCATGGTGCATACCAAAGGGAAGGGCGTGTGTGGTGTGTATCCCCGTGATATTGCCGAGACCAAAGCCACCCAAGTAAACACCTATGCCAGAGACAGCGGACATCCGCTACTGTGTGAAGTTGAGCCGACCGATGACGAGTAAAGAGAGGTAACTGGGTATGTTGAGTAAAGAGCTGGAAACTGTTCTAAACGATGCTTTTAGAACGGCTCGTTCGCGTCGTCACGAGTTCATCACAGTGGAGCATCTCTTGCTCGCATTGCTAGAGGATGCTGCCTCTTTGACTGTAATGGCCGCCTGTGGCGTCGACATAGACGCGTTGCGTGGAGACCTCGTTGAGTTCATAGACTCCACCACGCCGCTTCTGGGCGATGAAGATGATGGTCGAGATACTCAGCCAACGCTGGGTTTCCAGCGAGTGCTACAGCGTGCCGTATTTCACGTGCAAAGCTCGGGCAAGAGTGAAGTGACCGGTGCCAACATTTTAGTGGCTATTTTTTCTGAGCAAGAGTCACAGGCCGTTTATTTCCTTAAAAGCCAGAATGTCTCTCGGCTTGATGTGGTGAATTTCATCACTCACGGCATTGCTAAGGACGAGGAGTCTGAAGATGGCTCTCGAGGCGAAGGGGAACCGGGGGAGGAAGATCAGGCTGAAACTTCTGAAGCCCCGTTAGACACTTATGCCACTGACCTCAACGAGGAGGCAAAATCCGGGCAGATTGATCCTTTGATTGGACGTTTGGCTGAAGTTGAACGTGTTGCGCAGATATTGGCCAGGCGACGTAAGAACAATCCTTTATTGGTTGGCGAGTCTGGGGTGGGTAAAACAGCCATCGCTGAAGGGCTCGCCAAGATGATTGTGGACGGCAACGTGCCTGAGACGCTACAAGGGGCGGTTGTGTACTCACTTGACCTGGGAGCCCTGCTGGCAGGTACTAAGTATCGGGGCGACTTTGAGAAGCGTTTTAAAGGTCTGCTTGCGAACTTAAAAGAACGTGATAATGCGATTTTATTTATTGATGAAATCCATACCATTATTGGTGCAGGAGCGGCGTCGGGTGGCGTAATGGACGCCTCAAACTTGCTTAAACCGCTCTTAAGTTCTGGAAAAATGCGCTGTATCGGGTCAACAACCTTTGCCGAATACCGTGGAATTTTTGACAAGGACAAGGCGCTGAGCCGGCGCTTTCAAAAGATTGATGTCCTCGAGCCTTCTGTGGACGATGCCTACAAAATTCTTAAGGGGCTTAAAAGTCGTTTTGAGGACCACCATGGCCTGCGCTATAGCGACCGGGCTTTGCGCGTCGCCACTGAGATGGCCGCACGCTATATCACCGATCGGTTCCTACCTGACAAAGCCATTGATGTTATTGATGAAGCCGGTGCCTACCAGCAGCTATTACCTGTGAGCAAACGCAAAAAGGTGATCGGCGCGGGAGATATCGAATCGGTAGTGGCGAAAATAGCGCGAATCCCTCCAAAGACAGTCACGTCCGATGATCGTGATCTGTTACAAAAGCTCGAGTCTAATCTACAAATGGTGGTGTTTGGACAGGGCAAGGCGGTGACTCAACTCGTCGCATCGATCAAGCTGGCGCGTGCTGGGCTACGCTCTGGGGACAAGCCTATTGGCTCATTTTTGCTGGCAGGGCCTACCGGTGTTGGTAAAACTGAGGTCACCAAACAGCTTGCATTGCAGTTGGGCCTAGAGCTCACCAGGTTCGATATGTCTGAGTACATGGAGCGACATACCGTATCTAGGCTCATTGGCGCACCTCCTGGCTATGTTGGCTTTGATCAGGGGGGGCTACTGACTGACGCCGTTACTAAGCACCCACATTCGGTCGTGTTACTCGATGAGGTTGAAAAGGCGCACCCAGAGGTATTCAACTTGCTGTTACAGGTCATGGATCACGGCACACTGACCGATAATAACGGACGAAAAGCCGACTTCCGCAACGTCATATTGGTGATGACGACCAATGCGGGCGCCGAAAATATCAGCCGTCGATCTATTGGTTTCACCCAACAAGATCACAGTACCGATTCTCTTGAAGCCATTAACCGAATGTTCACCCCAGAGTTTAGAAATCGCCTTGATGCGATTGTCCCCTTCGAGCCTCTCGGCGAAGACGTCATTCTCACCGTCGTTGACAAGTTTTTGACCGAGCTTCAGGGGCAGTTAGACGAAAAGCGCGTGCAATTAGAAGTCGATGAAGAGGCCCGTTTATGGTTAGTCGAGAAAGGCTACGACCGTACGATGGGTGCTAGACCGATGGCGCGTGTGATTCAAGAGCACATCAAGAAGCCTCTCGCCGATATGGTGCTCTTTGGTGCCCTCAATAAAGGCGGAACGGCTGTGGTAACGCTGAAAGATGACCGCAGCGAACTCGAGGTGAGCGTAGAAAGTGAGTCCGAGAACCCTGTAGAGGCCTGACAGCGGCGCGAACTGCCCGCAGGCGTTCGCCCCTTCGCAATCACATAGCAGCGTGCTGCTAGCGCTAACCGGTCTAGGGGCAATAGGCTAGCCGCTGGGCAGCGCGTCTAAAATTAACGCTCTCGGTAGGTGATGCGACCCTTGGTCAAATCATACGGCGTGACTTCAACACGAACCTTGTCCCCGGTCAGAATGCGGATATAGTTTTTACGCATTTTTCCCGATATGTGCGCCGTAACCACGTGGCCATTTTCAAGCCGCACACGGAATGTGGTGTTGGGCAGGGTATCAATGATTTCCCCTTCCATTTCGATCTGATCTTCTTTGGCCATTTACATTGCCATCCAAAATGATGTGGGCGGCACTTTACCCGAAAGTACCGCGCTTCAAAAGTGTTGCTAGGTCGGATTATCTACAAACCGCATGGGTACCCCGCGGCTGATGTCGCCATCTGAGGCCATAACCTGCGAGATCTGCCAGCTTCCAGCCCGAAATAACTCAAGGGGTTGAAACCGAGATTTGTAGCTCATTTTATCGCAGTTATTTATCCAGTAACCCAGATACACGTAATCGAGCTCAGCCTGCTGCATCAGATCAATCTGAAACAATACGGCATAGGTGCCGAGACTCCTCGCCTCCTGCGCGGGATCATAAAACGTATAGATCGCGGAGAGGCCATCGAGCATCTGGTCTGCCACAACAACAGCAATCAGCTGCTCCTGTTCGTAAAAACGAAAATATCGGGTGCATCCTAGCCCGTTGTTCAAGAACGAGCGATACTGCTCTCGTTCTGGGGGAAACATGTCACCGTCTGCATGCCGGCCCGTGATGTAACGTTCATACAGTGCATATGCCTCGTCGTCATCAATAGACGTGTCTTCCCGCACATTTAGATCTTGGTTGCGTCGCCAAACACGCTTTTGACTCTTGGAGCGGCTAAATTCTGCCACGGGTACTCTCGAGGGAACACAAGCGCTGCATTGACTGCAGTGCGGTCGATAAAGGTGGTCTCCGCTTCTTCGAAACCCCATGAGTGACAGCTGGGTATAGAGCGCCTGAGATAGCGTCTGGCGTGGGTCAATGAATAGCGTCGTCGCCTCTTGGTCGGTCAGATAACTGCACGCATGAGGAAAAGTCGTATAGACCCGAATGTCCCGCAGTGATGCTGTCATGCGCTGCCATCCCAAAGCAGCTGAGTCGTCGATTCAGGAAACACCTCTTGCCAAGGAACGCTGCGAACTGAGATGGGGGTGTTTCCCTTGATTATGTGTTGAATCTGCGCCATGTCTTCACTTATCGCGTTTTCAAGTTTTTGCTCAAAAGTTTCTCTGCTGATGAGCCTAGCTCCCAATGATGTTAGGTGGCTACTCTCCACCTGACAATCAATGAATTCAAAATAACCCATTCGACCAAGATACGCTAAGGCTGCCAGGGCGGTTTTTGATGCGTCAGTTTCAATCGAGAACATCGATTCACCAAAAAAAGCCTTACCTAAACTAACCCCATACAAGCCGCCGACTAAGGTGTCATCACGCCAGACCTCTACAGAGTGGGCATAACCAAGGCGATTCAAGGCGCAGTAGGCGCTGATCATGGAAGGAAGAATCCAGGTTTCCTCCTGCGATGGGCGCGGCGCAGCACAAGCTCTCATAACAGATAGGAATTCAGTATTTAGAGATAGCCGATAACCTCGTTTTCTTAGCGTCTTGCCAAAAGACTTCGATATCTTTAGCTCAGAGGGGATAAGAATAGCCCTGGGATCGGGTGCCCACCAAAGTATGGGTTCGTTACTGCTAAACCAGGGGAAAATGCCCCGGCTGTAGGCGTGTAAAAGTCGCTCGGGAGACAGATCCCCACCCATAGCAAGGAGGCCATTAGGTTCCTGTAAAGCCTCAACACTCGCGGGAAATTCAAAGTCGTGCAAAAGTCAGCTCAGTGATTCAATTCATCGAGATACTTTTCAGCATCCAGTGCGGCCATACAGCCAAATCCTGCTGAGGTAATGGCCTGACGATAAATGTGATCGGCAACGTCTCCAGCCGCAAAGACCCCGGGTACGCTGGTGTGTGTGGCTTCCCCATTAAGCCCGGAATTGACCTGTATGTAGCCACCTTCCATGGTCAGCTGTTGATCAAAAATATCCGTATTAGGCTTGTGTCCAATAGCAATAAATACCCCAGCGAGCTCTAGCTCTTTTTCGTGACTATCAAGGGTCGAACGCAGGCGCAGACCGGTCACGCCAGAGCTATCACCGAGCACTTCATTCAGTGTTTGATGCCAATGGATGACAACCTTGCCCTCTTTTTCCCGAGCAAACAAACGATCTTGTAAGACCTTCTCTGAACGCAGAGAGTCGCGACGGTGTACCAGATGAACTCGGCTACACAAGTTACTGAGATAAAGCGCTTCTTCCACAGCGGTATTGCCACCACCGACCACTGCCACCTCCTTGCCTCGGTAGAAAAATCCGTCGCAAGTTGCGCAGGCGCTGACACCACGCCCCATGAAAGCCTCCTCACTGGGCAATCCCAGATACTGAGCCGAGGCGCCGGTTGCAATTACTAGGGCATCGCAGGTGTAGTCCTGACTGCCACTGAGACGGAAAGGGCGATTTTTTAAGTCAACCTTCTCAATGTGATCAAAGACAATCGAGGCGTCCAGTCGTTCAACATGGGCCTGCATCTCGACCATCAGTTGTGGCCCCTGTAGGTCCGCAGCTCCCCCTGGCCAATTCTCCACTTCCGTAGTGGTGGTAAGTTGCCCCCCTTGTTGAATCCCGGTGATAACAATGGGATTAAGATTTGCTCGGGCGGCGTAGACCGCTGCGGTATAGCCCGCAGGTCCAGAACCTAAAATGATGAGGCGATGGTGTTGTGGCTGGCTCATAAAATAAACACTTAGCTAAGTGGAACGGACAATGTTGATCACGTTAAAGTGACGCCACGCATGTTAACATCTCAATTTCGATAAAAGGATGCTGATTCGTTGTCAGCCACACGAAAATCTTCAAAATCCGCACAGGATCTCACTCCTGAATCTCGAGGCCCAAAAGACGCGCTCTTTATTGCCATTGGAGCCGCATGTCTGTTGGTACTGTTGGCATTAGTGAGTTATAGCAGCAGCGATCCCGGATGGTCATCAAGCGGAGGCGGTGACGTTCAGAACCTAGCGGGTATTACCGGCGCTTTTCTCAGTGATGCTCTTTTTTCATTACTGGGTTACGGCGCTTTTTTAATACCTGGCTTGCTAGGCTATCAAGCTCTGCGGTTTTTGGTGGTCAGAGAAGCCCGAAGCCCCACAGACTGGACTGTTTTTGGTTTGCGCGCACTGGGTCTTATTTTGGTGGTTTTGGCCGCCACATCTCTGGCAGCTCTCAATGACAGCGGCAATTCCGGCTTGCCGCAGGGCGCTGGCGGCATCCTCGGTGCGAGCATAGGTTCAGGCTTTGATACGGCCTTCAGCTCGGTGGGGGCGCGGCTACTTCTACTCGCGGTGTTTTTCCTAGGAATCACCATTTTTGCTGACATTAGCTGGTTAAAGGTGATCGATGAGCTTGGGCGCAGGATCATCGAAGGCAGTGAGGGGGGGTGGAATTGGCTTCTGAATGCGCGAGATAGGCTCGCCGAGCGTCGTGAGCGCGAAAAACAACAGGTTGAACGAAAAGCCGTTATCGAAGATTACGTCGCACAGAAAAAGAAAAACCCACCCAAAATCAAAGCCCCCGATCCACGACCTGCACCCAGTCAACGCATCGAGAAAGAGCGTCAAAAGCCTTTATTTGACACGCCGATTACCGGGGAGGTGCCACCTCTAGATCTACTTGATGTCGCTGCAGAAACAGGGCCGCGAGGCTATTCCAAGGACGAGCTGGAGTCGCTATCACGATTACTGGAACTCAAGCTTCAGGACTTTGGCGTCACGGCAGAAGTTACGGCGGTCTACCCCGGTCCTGTAGTAACCCGGTTTGAGATCCAACCCGCCGCTGGGGTGAAGGTGTCTCGTATTTCAAATTTGGCGAAGGACCTAGCCCGATCTCTGGCCGTAATTTCAGTGCGGGTGGTAGAAGTGATTCCGGGTAAAAGTGTCGTCGGTATAGAAATACCCAACGCGGATCGCCAGACCGTCAATTTTAAAGAAGTTCTGGCATCCCAGACCTTCGACGACTCTAAATCAAATTTAACCTTAGCTCTCGGTCACGATATTGCGGGCGCACCGGTCGTTGCCGACCTGGGCAAAATGCCGCACCTTTTGGTGGCGGGAACGACCGGATCGGGGAAATCGGTTGGTGTGAACTGCATGCTGGTGAGCTTGCTTTTT
>Ga0213865_10000778_pt1 | contig 21345 bp, 16 predicted proteins | sample PICome_6_FD_160100 | JGI IMG/M metagenome (GOLD analysis project Ga0213865, IMG submission 160100) | Coastal seawater microbial communities near Pivers Island, North Carolina, United States - PICO282 | ecosystem: Environmental > Aquatic > Marine > Coastal | place: USA: North Carolina...
TTGTAAGCGACGATCATTGACGAACAGTTCAGCAGAGATTGATCGATAAAAATCAGGGTCTTTCGGGATAACGACCAGATACCCAGTAGGCAGACACCCATTGCAACCCTTTCCTGTCGCAAAGCCTGTTCGCCCGAGCGGCTCGTCGAGATCGATTTCGCTCACTAACGACCAGCGATCCGTAAAGTCATTGCACAAAACAAAGCCGAAACGCGGTCTGGGTTGGTTAGGCCGAACAGCGTCTAACGGAAACGCACAAATCTCGGCTTCAAAATCGAGTCTGGAAACAAACGGCACGGTCTGATTCCACGGGCCGGCTTCAACTAGTTTGGGAAATAAGAATGGCGGATCGTCCGAGTAGACCTCTTCGGCATGCTCTCGGAAATTCGTCCCTGCAGCTACACCGGGATATGAGTAGTTAGCGGGTTGTAATAGCTCGTTAATCGAAAAAGACTCAATCTTAGCGTTCGTCTCACGAAAGGATGAGGCATCAAACATCTCGAGGAAGCTAAATAAATCTTCAGTCACATCGCCATAGATTTCAGTGAGGTTGATGCCGCGGAGCCTATCGCCCTCATGAGCCGATACCAGTATCAGAGCCGATTCGGTCCGTGCAAAGGTCAGTGCCTGTGATAGGTCTGCAATGGCAACAGCTTGGTCCTCACGCACTCCGTCGACTACCGGCGCCGATACATAATAGCTCACCCCAATAAAACACCCCGCTATCAGAACCAGTCCGGCGATCAGTTTCTTAAACATGCTGTCTCCTAGATCAAGCCCGCGTAGGAGCCACCATCGAGCTGTAGATTTTGACCCGAAATAAATCCGGCCTGCGTGCTACACAAAAAGGCGCACGCATCGCCAAATTCGGAGGGAATACCCATGCGCTTTGCGGCAATAGACTCATTGATCTCGGCGATGGCCTCCTCTTTGGTGAGACCCTTAAACTCCATTGCCATCTTCACCATAAATTTTTGTCGGTCAGTATCAAATCGCTCAGGCAACATGTTATTGATCGTGACGTTAAAAGGTGCGACCTCAGCCGAGAGGCCTTTGCACAAAGCGGTCAACCCAGAACGCGCAGAAGTCGACAGGCCCATAGGGGCTCGGGGTGACTTCACCATAGCCGATGTAATGTTAACGATGCGGCCAAAACGGCGCTCTTTCATGCCCTCTAACAACGCCTGAATCAGAAAAACTGGCGCCATAAAATTGGCATCAATCGCCGCCTGAAAATCGTCGCGCCCCCAGTTGTTAAACATTCCGGGCGGTGGTCCGTCATTGTTATTCACGAGAATATCGGCGTCGGGACAGGCTGCGATCAAATCCGATCGGCCCGACTCGGAATTGAGGTCAGCGACTACTGCAGTGACGCCACCAGCACCTATCGCCGCTATCTCAGCCTCAGCAGCCGTCAGCGTCTCCTCATTGCGACCATTGATGACAACATGGACGCCCTCTCTCGCGAGCGAGATGGCGCAGGCTTTCCCCAGGCCTCGCGACGACGCGCAGACGATCGCTTGCTTACCCTCAAGTCCCAGATCCATCGTCAGTTATCCTCTCGCTAAAATTTGCTTAACCACCGTCATAAAACGATCCTCATCCACCTGATCAAAGCGGGCCGCAATATGGCCATCGGGTCTTATGAGTACCGCACCGTTATCCTTAAGTCCTGTCTGATTTTGCCAGCTATCTTCGTCTTTAAAATCAACACCGAAAGTCAGCTGGTTTATCTGGGTGTGCCCCGCTAACACGCCTGAATCGGGACCATGCAGTAGCGTAAAAGTACTGGACGGTATCAGCGATTGCAGTGGCTGGACTATTCCGTCATGTGTCACCCAGCGGTGCGGGAAATGAGCACCGGCATCCCAAGAGGGCTGATAATCAGAGACGTCCAACACATCAGGAATGGGAGCTGGATCAACAATTGCCTCGCTGTTGTAGCGGTAGCCAATTTGCAGATCTAAACTATCAAAGTGAGGCTTTTGCGCCGCAACAGCCTCAGCCAGCTCCGGGAACGCCTCCGGACTCTCGGCGACTGAAGCGTAGCGCTCAGCGGCTTTCTCTGGGTCTACGCCGTGGATAGCGACAATCAGATCAAACATTTTCATCGCGTTATTAAGGCTTTGCTCATTATTGACCCGGGCTATCGGTTGGCGCTCGATCTCATAGCTATCGAGTAGCGCATCGCCAGCAACGCCCTTCATCACCGCAGCCAACTTCCATGTCAGGTTTTGTACATCACCAACACCGGTATTCAGGCCAAGACCACCAGCGGGCGGTATTCGGTGCGCTGAGTCGCCGGCGAGGAAGATCCGACCCTCGCGATACTGTTTGGCCACCTGTGCGGTCATGACCCAAGGACTGATATTCTCTATGGTTGTCTCAGGGAGGGGCTTTCCAATAGCTTGCTCAATGAGTCCGAGGCATTTTTCATCCGTGTAATCCTCAAGGTCTTCAAGCTCGGGATTCCAGTCGTGCATCAACACCCATGTTTTCGCCTGATCATATGCAATCAGTGCACCACTGACGCCGGGCTCGAATAAGAAATAGAGCAGCCCAGGCTTACCTTCTGTGAGGGGACGAAGATCTGATTGAAAATGGATCATCAGATAGTTTGCTAGTGCATCCGGACCTTCCATTTCAATCCCCAGAAGTGTCCTGATCTGGGAATTCGCCCCGTCTGATGCAATCACGTAGCTAAACGATGCGGTTTGAATTTCGCCAGACTCAGCTATCTCTAGCGTCGCGTCTACCGCGTTACCTCGGTCAACAAGTGAGGTGCACTCGACACCCTGCCTAAACTCAATGAGTTCGCTATTCCATACGTTCGCCTGCAGTTCACTTTCAAAGATAGGTTGGGAGACATTGCTGAGCGGGAAAGGCGTAAACGCGAGGGCGCCCTCGTCTTGGCGTTCGTAGGGCAAGGAACCGAACTCGGTTCCCGTCACCGTACCCACAAAACGCACATGACCCGCCTCATCGGCACTGGCGCCGAGCTCACGTAAACGTGTTGCGTTGATCCCAATGCTATCGCAAATTTCGAGCGTCCTCGCATTTACCGCATGTGCTTTGGGCGCAGTTGAAGTCTGTAAGCGCCTATCAATAAGACAGGAAGGAATTCCATGATGAGCAAGTAGTAATGCTGCCATTTGGCCGACCGGACCTGCCCCAACGACGAGAACTCTCAGACTATTTTGCTTCACAGACACTCTGATATTTCTCCCCTGAACATTCGCTTTCTGAATTTATTCTCATTTTTGACATAGTTTTCATTTTTCTTGCTTGATGTCAACTGGTTCGGTAAGTTAGCTGAACAACCAAAGGCGATTTTTAGTTATGAATTCATCGGCACACCAACTTTTTCGTCAGCAAACCGCGGGTAAAAAGAAGCGAGAGCGAACGCGTGGAGCACTGCTAGACAGCGCTATCAGCGTATTTGCCAACAAGGGCTACGAAGGGACTCGAATCAGCGATATTACGGCACATGCAGATGTCGCCAATGGCACGTTTTACAATTACTACCAACACAAAGACCAGCTTCTACACGATGTTGCACTGGGCTTGGCAGTTGAAATTACAGGTCGCATCGATGAGGAAATGAAAGACGTTACCCACGCGCCGACTCGAGTGGCGCTTGCTACGGCCAAGTTGCTACGAACCGCTCGGAAGGAACCGGAGTGGCTCGATGTACTGCTACAGGGCGCGTTCATTGTGCCTGAGGTCCAGTCAGCCACTATCCAATACTTGAGACAGGATCTGGAGATGGGTGTCGCCCAAGGAGAATTCACGGTGAACATCGATTTGTTACTGGTTAACCAGTTTATCTCCTTGGTTCGTGTAGCGGCTTTGGTCGACCCAGTAATGACCGACTCGACCATTAAGAACACCTGCGAGGCAGTACTTCGCCTAGTGGGAATGTCCACAGAAAATGCAAAGACCCAAGTCACCGTGGCTTGTGAATCGCTTCTGGAGGCTTGAGATGGAAACACCACTAATTCGAGTCAAACAACTAGGGTATGTCCGAGTAGAGGCCGTGGACAAAGCCTCTGCAGAACAGTTTCTGCAGGAGTTCGGCTTGCAGGTGGTCGAGCGCACCAACGGCCAAACGTATTTTCGCGGGACCGATGCTGCGACACCTTGTTATATCCTGTCCGAAGGTCCGGGAACCGTAACAACAATCGCCTTTGAAGCAGAAAGTCTGGAGGACCTCCAAACCTTATCCAAACTTCCCGAAGCGTCCGAAATCTATAGCCCAAACGAGCGCTATGGTGGAAAAATAGTCCAACTGACTGACCCCGTGGGTATGTCGGTCGAAGTCTTCTACGGTCGGGAAGCGCTGGAATCCATCGAAGCCGCACCCTCACATGCCTTCAATATGAATGGCGAGCGACACCGGGTAGGCGAACTACCAGCCGTCGCCTACGGACCGTCAAAAGTGAAGCGTTTAGGTCACCTTGTGCTGGAGAGTGCCGATCCCGAAAAGCTCTATGGCTGGTACAGCCGCCACTTCGGCCTCACTAAATCCGATGCCGTCGTGCTCCCCGATGGTTCGTCACAGATGATTTTTTCACGACTTGATCGCGGTGAAGAATACGTAGACCACCATGTCATTGGATTTCAGTTCGCCTTGGATGAAGGTGCTCGGGTTCAACACATTGCCTTCGAGGTTGGGAATATAGACGACCTAATGTCAGGCCATGAATTCCTCAAAAGTCGCAAGTACAAAAACGTATGGGGAGTTGGCAGGCACCTCCTAGGCGGCCAGATATTCGATTACTGGAAGAGCCCATCGGGCCTCATCCATGAGCATTGGACCGATACAGATCTTTTCAATGACCAGCACGAAGCCAGTGAATGCAAGTTGGCTGAAATGCGTGATTACTGGGGCCCCGAACCAACCCCCGGATTTCTCATCTCTAAATGGAACTTCAAGGTCATCAAGAACCTCATAAAATTATTTCGAGCGAGATCGTCCATCGCAAACTAGGAGCTTATCTCATGGGAATTTCTGTTGCTCGGTTTCAAAACTCTGATCAGATTCCTCAGTGGGGTGTCGTCGAGAATGATCGCTTATCTCCGATTAGCACCCTTTTTAAGTCGCACCGAGAATTGATGGATACCTTCTCGACCGACCCAGCGACTCTGCAATTTGAAGAGGGTGCAGCTATCCCGCTAGAGACACTCACACTCCTCTCCCCTGTCACACCCGATGTTCAAATTTTTTGCCAAGGGCTGAACTACTTGTCACACAAAGAAGAAGGTGGCATCAAAACAGGCAAGGGACAAAATCTTATTTTCGCCAAGCCCCCTTCATCCATCTGCGGACCCGGTGATGACATCATCAGACCGGCCGACTGCAAGCTTCTGGACTACGAAGTTGAGCTAGCGCTTGTTTTAAAACAAGACGTGCCCGCTGACACTGAAATCACCAACGGGAACCTTCTCGACTATGTGGGTGGCTTTACACTGGCAAATGACGTCTCAGCGCGTGACCTTTGTTTCGGAGCACCCATGCTGCAGTGGTTCAAAGGCAAGGGATATCGGACCTTTTGTCCTACGGGTCCAATCCTTTATCTGATGGACTCGGAAGAAGTCGATCTTCTATCAAATCTCAGACTCACACTCAGCTTGAACGGAGAGCCTCGGCAGGACGCAACCACTGATCAGCTGATTTTTAAACCCGCCGAAACGCTGACTGAACTCGCAAGCTTTACCGACGTGATGAAGGGCGACATGCTCCTTACGGGAACCCCCGGAGGCGTTATTCTGAACGGCAGTCCAAAAGTTGGATTGGCTATAGTCATGAACTTCACCAATGATAAAAAGCGGCGCGAAAAACTGATAAAGAGCCAAAAAGGTGTTAGGTACTTGCAACCGGGGGATCGCCTAACGCTCAGCCTCAAAACGAAGGACGGTAGTCGTCACTTCGGTAGCCAGGAGAGCACGATACGCGATGCAACTTGAAGACAAAGATATAAAAACGCGCGAAGTCACCCAGTGGCAGGGTATCCACTTATTTCACTTCGATATGTCCTCCTGCTCCCAGAAGGTGCGTATCGTTTTTCGCGAATTAGGTCTGCCCTTCACACCGCATCCGATCAACTTAATGAAGGACGAACAACAGACCGACTGGTATTTGGGTATAAACCCTCTCGGCGAGGTACCGGTACTCGTCCATGACGGCGTGGTGCACACCCAAAGTAATGACATTATTCAGTACATCGATGAAAACTTTGCGACCCCAGAGCAGTCGTTACTACCTCAATCGGAAAGTGAGCGACAAGCAATGCAGGCGCTTCTGGACCTAGAGAACGATCTGCATTTGGACCTTCGTACCGTGACTTTCACATATCTCGCGCCCGATATAAAAAATCGCGCTGGTGACGTGGACTCACTCGATTTCATTGGCCGATTCTATGGCGCTTTTCAAACTCTTAATGAACAGCTGTCGGACGGCGCTTTTCTGTTAAGCGACCGCCTGACATTGCTCGACATCTCCTGGTTTATCACGCTGTTCCGATTGGAGCGGGCTGGCTATCCATTAAACGAGCATCCCAAGCTTGCCGAATACTTCTCACGCATCTCCAGGCGTCCCTCCTTCCAACATGAAATCAATGCTGGGCCTCTACCCATGCGTTTTGTTGGTGCCGCATATCATAAAATTAGAGGAATACTGCGGGGGTCTCTCGCCCAAGATTTTGAGCGCTGGAAAACGCAGCTCGAACAGGCCGGATAGTAGCAACTCACAAGATGCGTTTTGTCATTTGAATCGGGCCATCCGAGCCGCTTTAGTGTTAAACTTTAAGGTGTCCTAACGTGTTGTGGCGAGTTCTGTGAGCCTTGAGAAGGTATACACCGGACATTAGTCAACAACATTTTCGTATCCACCAAATTGATCTACTAAAGTGAAGTGAACAAACCATTTTGTACAGCTACTCATCAACGCATCAATGCCATCGCCAGCGTCATGGAAATCTAGTGCAGTTTCCCATGCCTCTTGATGACGCATTTCTTCACTGAACCGACAACTAAGGGCAATTTGCCATTGATCTTTTGCGCTTTCATAAACAGCAGCAGACCAATCATCGATAAAGTCGATCAACTGGTCTTCATCCATAAGTTGGTTAGCATCAGCTAGTTCTCTGATGACTTCAGCGAATCGTGCGATGTGCTTATCGGCTTCATCGTAAAGATCCATATCAGCTCATCTCACACAATTTGCTAAGCCTTCTCTCCAACTGCTGCTCCTGAGCCACCGTCATGCGCTTACCATAGGCATGCCGATGAGCCTTTGAATACTCGAGCTTCAGTTCAGATAGACTTATTAGACCACTGTGGAAGCCCGCCGCCATAAAACCATTTAGCCAGCGGCGGTCCACTTGATTGACTGAAGTAGACTGAAGTTTCAGATGCTTCTTCAACTTGTCTTTAAGGCTGACAAGGTAGGCTTTCTTACTCTTCATGTATTTGTCGAAGGACATGCTTGGCGCTGCCTTAAACGAGTATTAAGAGACTACTCGCTAGGCCAGCGATGGCAAGCTTCCCTAGCCTCTTTTGTCGGTTTTACTTCGTGGCGAGCTGTGCACGCTTGCGCTCCCGTCTATGTTGACATGGTAGGGGTCGCCAGTTCGGATCTGGCTGTTTCTGATAAATTTTTAAACCGCTGTTTTCAAGAGATGCTTATTTTTTCGTCCGCTGATTTATCGCGTTTTATGACGAGTTACGTCTACCCTAAAAAGGTAGTGCTCTTTTAAGATACTAGTCCCCATTTATGAGCGACTGCAGGCGACTTAATCGATCGAAGTTGACTGAGTCTTGATCCGCACCACCCATCAGCTTATTCAAGTCGTTTAGCGCAAGTTTGGCGGCATTAAGGTCATTGAGCTGAACATTCGCATCAGCGATATTTGCGAGACGCATGAAGTCATAAGAGCACTCGCTCTCTCGAGCATTTTCCAATGTGCGCGCCTCTTCTAACGCACCTGCTTGCAAGGTAAGGAGGGCCATCATTCCCCTGTTATTACCTGATTCCCAAGACGGATTTATCGTGTGCAAACTCTCGAAAGCGCTGCGCGCTTCTTGCAACTCACCCTCTATCCATTTTTCTAAAGCCAATATGTGCTGCTCTCGCGCAAGGTTCGAAATTGCTCCACCCCCATAAAATCTCACTCTCTCAGTCGCTTCAGCAAGCCCTTCTAAATTTTTAATTGGAAAGCCTTCAATCTGTGAATTTGCCACCAATAAAAACTCAATCCAGCTGAATTCGAGGCTTTGGATATCAAAATCTCTCTTTCGTGCTTCTTGGAAAATTTCTCGAACTCTTTCGTGATTCCCCAACTGATATTGCGGCCCGACCTCGCAATACATTGCAATTGAGGTCAATGCCTCTGAGACGGAAAAAAGATTATCTGCCGGAATTGAGCTCAAAACTAATTCGCGCTCAACATTGCACTGCTTTAAGGCTTCTTCGAACTGACCTCTAAAATTCCTATATGAGCCTTCGGCCTGAGCAACAAAAACTTTCTGGTCATCCGAAACTGCCCACTCTTTCATACTCACGAGAGTTTGCTCAGCCTCTGCAAAACGGCCCTCGCAAGTAAGGAAGTCGAGATACTTATCTTGTAAATAGGGGTCTTGATTGTCTATTGCGATTGCGCGTCTAAAACTCTCGTCCGCACCATCTGCATCACCAGCGAGTTTCTTTATGTTTGCCATGGCCGCCCAGTTATAGGGGTCCGAGCCATTGATGGAGTTTATGTTCGACTGAACTTCAAAAGCCTCGTCGATCCGCCTCATATCTAATAATAAAGCTACTAGGGTCTCCGAAAACTTTGTGTCGTTTGGCCCCTGATAAGCAAGTGATTGCTGGGCTGTGCGCAATGCTTTCTCATGTTGATTTGTAGAAAAGAGAAGGTATGTGTACGTGTCCAGCCAGCGATACTCCCCGGGGAAATCAAGTATCAACTGCTCCATGCTGGTCAGTAGCCGTTGCTCATCGCGCTCGTAATCAACGGCATACTGAAATCTAGCCTCCGCTAGATCCGACTTATTTAGACGATCACCGTATTTGAGAGCTTTTTGAAGATCAGATTTGCGAGTCTCGCTAGTAAATGACTTTAAATACCAAGCGCCGGCAAATCGCTCATCGAGGGAAGTTGCACGCTCAAAAAATTCTGCAGACTCACTTATAGAACCAAAATCTTGTGCAAAATTTGCTTTTGAATATGCTTCAAAAGCCTCCCAAACGGTCGAGGCAAAGGTCTCCACCGGGAAGTCCGTAAATCTTTGGGGTACTACCCCCGCATGAGCTAATAGATCCGCAGCAATTGTATTACTTATCTGATCTACCTGTTCATACAGCGCAGTCCCATTCAAAAATGGGAAGCTATAACTGCTTATAAGCTGAAATGTGCTTACCTCGTAAAGCAATAGCTCTACGCTTAATCCATCACCGTCCGAACTCTCGATTATCGAGCCAATAGTCATAAACTCAAGGTCTGAAGCTAATGCTGCTTCTTGATAAAAAGGCGCTGATGCATCGGAAGGCCCAGAAATCCCGCGCTCCTCCATCCTCCAAGCAAATGGATAACGAGTCGTATCTATGTTGGGATGTTGATCGAGGTTGAGCTGAAATAAGTCAGCAAGACCAAACCCAAAATGCTCCAACTCGTCGCGGTAATCTTTACCCACAGAAAAGTAGTTGAATTGCAGCGTAACTATCTCAGTGCTTGACTGAGATGTGACTCCTGGCGCCAATTCAGCGGCAGCGTTGCCTGTATCATCCGAGATAAAGTTAGTGAGAAAGAGTAATGCACCGATAATTGAAACAGCCAGCGCGCCAAGCCAGCCAAGGCTTGTGGTCTTCAACTTGGCACTAACTTTCCCGTCCATATCCTCCGACAGGGCGGCCTCATATTTTTGTGTTGGACCACCTAACTTGAATGCGTGCAGGGAGGTGTTCTTCACCTGCTGCTGACCCATGTCAGTGAATGACAGCGATGACCTTGCCAAAACAAAATCATGGATCGTTTTTGAAATACATACTCCACCTGGCTCGGCGAGAGCTTCCAGCCGGGCGGCAACATTTACGCCTTCGCCGTAGAGATTTCCCTCTTCTTCAATAACGTCCCCAATATGCACTCCCACACGAAATTGCATGTGATTTCGCTCATCGAGGCTCCGGTTTCTTTCATTTATAAGGGCCTGAAATTCGGAGGCACAGACCACAGCAGAAACGGCACTGGAAAAATGAGCTAGAAAGGAGTCTCCCGCGGTGTTGAATACCTCACCTCCGTGCTCTTCAAACAAGCTATATAAAATTTCTCTACATGATTTTAGATTGGAGAGCGTAAGTTCTTCGTCCTTCTCCATTGACGTGCTGTAGCCAACAACGTCTGTCGCAAATATCACAGCAACTCTTCGGTTCACCGCTGACACCTCTCAACCCTCCGCAAGCCAAACATTGAAGTAACATCTCACACTTTAAAAAAAGACTACCCTTAATCACCCCGTGCCCCAAATATTTGAGGCTTGTTTACGACACAAAATTACAAAAGCTTAGTCGAGCAGTAAATTACAAAGGCCTGAGATATCGCTCGTATTTAGCTTGCTAAGAATTGATGTGATAGCTTGTGGGGGTCCTAACGTGTTGTGACGAGTTCTGTGAGCCTTGACATGGTAGAGGTCGCTAGTTCGAAAATGCGGTGACTGAAGAGTTGAACGCTCTTACACAACGGCACTCGAGGAGTTTCAATAATAACTCTAAAGCAGCAGGCCAAATCTGATTTTATTACCACCGCAATCAGTCAAACTATTCGATCACTATGATTGCGTTCTGAACTGCCGTGGATACCCCTGAGCCGGACTGTTTTGATAAAAAAGCGAAGCAATCATAGTTTCGTGCGCGCTGTAACGAGACAGTTTCGGGGCTAGTGAGCTCAGATTCTGGATCAGCAACGTAACCGGAATAACGATCACGGCGATATAACATACCTCGATATTCCATCAGCCATTTATTCTCTGAGAACAGGTTAAGACATGTCTCTTCTCGTTCCGAGTCATCAATGAACTGTTTGGCTTCCAGGTTTTTAATTGCTAACTTGGCCGTGACACTAGGGTGACCGACAAAGACGTCGCCCGCAGTAGCGTTGGCCGTAAGCATTAATAGAACGAAAAAAAACATACGCATACGAAAACGCTACACCTAAAGCACTCAGAAACCAAGGCAATTAGTGGTTAATCTTGATTCAAGCGAGCAGTTTTGGCGGTAAATATGAATTCCTCATCAACGACTTACAGTCAAAATGCGATAAATGCCTCCCCGCTTGGATTCGCGGTATCAGTATCCCGAAGCCTTTGCTATCGACTTTTCGTAGCGCTTGCGCTCGTTATTTTGCACCCTGCGGCAGGGTTTGCCCATAACGAACCTGAGGGAACGCCGTGCCCGCTAAACTTAGAAGTTGCCAAACTGAGAATCGAAAATATTCGGCTAAAAAAGCAATTAGCCTTACTTGAGGATGAGTTAGTCAAGCGTACAAGCAACACCACACAAAGCATGTCGAACGAGACTCAAGGTGGTTGCGATGCACAAAAATTGAGAGCTCTACTTACGAATGTGGATGGTTATGACAAGTCTAAGCTCGCTCTGCTCTGGGTTCGCGAGAATGCAAGAAGATGTACCACCGCGGAAATCGTATTTCTTCGCAGGGAGCTCCACAACTGGTCAAGATACAGCGTTGCCGAAAGTTTGATGGTTCTCGAGCAAGAATACATGAAGAGAAAGTAACGGGAGACGCTGCAAAATCTAGTTAAGTCTGAGTAAACCCCACCGATACTTACTATGGTTAGAGAATTAACCGCGACCTGCAGGAGAGAAAAGTGTACTTCAAAAATCAAGCTGTTTATTTACTAGCCGCGTTGCTCCTCACTAGCCCGATGCTATCAGTAGCCGATAGTAGATTGTGCGCTGCAGACATAAGAGCCACGCAGAATGCCAGCCTGGTCAAAGCATACCGAACGTTCAGAGGCGAATGTTCCAGTTATCAGGGGTGTGTCCAAAAAGTTGCCAACTCCGCAAACACTGCACTAACTTGTAGAAAAAGTTGCGCAACTCGAAGCGGCGGATCTCAAAAAGCGTGCGTTAGTAAGTGCTTGGGAAAAGAGGCCAAAAACTCCTCGCTAAGGAAGAAAATTGACCAATCTTGTGGTCGTTTACGTTCGGATAATCGCTGTAAGCAGGCGACGCTACGTTTTGAAAAGGCGCTCTTAAGCGCGGGCGAAAACGCCGACAGCGCAAAAGGCTCGTGTGCAATCTTTGCGGGAAAAAAATAAGTTGTAATGCGTCGCCAACGTGCCAGCTTATTTGTAATCGCACTATTACTGTGGGAACCACCAGCCACAGAAGCCAGAGGTGACGGCAAGTTTGAAGTAATTTCAGTTGAGGGTAACGTTAGTGAGTCCCAAGATGGGCAAAGCTGGAGTAAGACCTATGCAGCAACAATCCTAGAACCACAGGACTGGCTGAAAACGGACCGGAGCGGGATGGCAACATTGCTTCTTCCAGACTCCACTCAAACTAAGATCGGCCCTAACACAAAGATCAAGCTAATCGGCCCTCCCGACCTCAAGCAAAGCAGTACTATCGCACTCAATATCTCGAGCGGTAAGGTATGGTCACGCACAAATCGAGTTGAGGTAGATCTAAAGATAAGGATTCCCGGAGCAACCGCATCAGTACGAGGAACTGAATGGATTGCGCAAGTGGATGAGAGCGGAATAGGGTCCCTCTCAGTGCTGGCAGGAACTGTCGAAATCACAACAACAAAAACAACGGCTCTTATCGAAACGGGGCAGGTAGCGAGCGTAGATGCTGTCACCGGAAACCTATCTATAAGCTCTGTAATCAGCTCTGAAGAAGCGAGACAGTTCATATATCACTACATGGCTCAGCCACTGGCGTACCTACCAAAAGGGGATGCTCCTGACTGGGCGAGAGAATTAATTAGCTCCTATAAATCTGATAACACAAAATTTGTCAGTTCCATTTTCAGCACCAAGTTCCGTCAAAAAATCACCAAATGGGCAGATAGAAACAAAGACCGGATGTTTCCAGTCACCACGTCAGACTGGATAGCGTGGTTCGAACTATTTCAGGCCGAAATCGCAATTGGCCTTGGGAATGAAACACTTGCCAACAAGCTACTCAAGCAATCGGGCGCCAAAGCTAAGCATTGGGTTGCTGCAAAGCATCTGCTGACGCAGGGGCGCTTTCAAGATGGCAAAAGAATTCTTTTTGAAGCTGGGGATAAAATTGTCAACGACGGCTACTACTGGCTCTTGCTTGGATCAATAGAAACCGCTTTGGGAGAATTGACAAAGGCCCGCGACTTACTGAACGTTGGTATAAGAGAAGCTCCGTCACTAGTTGATCTTTACCTAGCATCAGCCAATGTGGAACTGCGCCGAGGGAAATTCAACAGGGCCTATAAATATCTGAACGCTGCAAGTGATTTAGCCGAGCCCAGTCAAGAGTATTTTTCTTTACTCTCCCGCTATTATGTAATGACGGGGCAAGTACAAAAGGCACGTGCTGCAATCAGCGCACACAAAACGTCGCACGGTCAAGCTACCGCAGATCTAGCTCTTGCGGATAGCCTTCTGAAACTAAAACTTAACGCTACTAACGATGCGTTATTAGCGGCTTTGGAAGCAACTGCAATCGACACGAATTTTTCAAGAGCGCAACTTTATCAAGGCATAGGTCATCTGCATCGAAGGGAGACCCAGCTTGCGATCAGAAGATTTGCCGATGCGGAACGCCTAGATCCATTGGACCCTATTCCGAATCTACTTGCCGCCAAGCTGTTTGCCGCAGAGTTTGATTTTCGTAACAGTCAGCTGGAGGCAGAAAAAGCGATTCGAAAAAGAGTCGTCGAACGCAGTGCCACTGAGTTTGCTACTGATCAAACCGGCGGTCTCAATGTTGGGCGACGCTACTATGAGATTGGTCTTCCCCAATTAGCGATAACCGCCTCTCAACATCAATTCAACGCGCGGGATCCAGCGAGTCATGTCTACGAGGCCTCGGTATCGCATAGTGATTTCTATTCCACCAGTCAATTGATGCGCGGTTTGTCTCTCGACTCGCAGATCTTAGGCGTCAGAAGAGATTTCCCAGACGGCGTATCACGAAATGGCATACGAGGAGTTGTCAGCGCCGAGTATTCCCGGGTAGACGAGACTGATGGGCGCTACTCAACCGCTGGGTTAAACGGATATCAACACTCTTACCTTGGAGAAATATCTTGGTTACTGGAAGGTGGAAGCTTTGACCAAGAGATCTCCGATCCTCATCAACGAAATATCACATACTCTGACCGCACGGTCATCGCTGCAGTGGGTTGGAGGCCCAAATACGGTCATGACGTAAGCCTCTATGCAACGGTCTCACCCTTTAGAGCTGACGTAAGCGCTCAAACAACGGATCTTGACGAAAATCGTTTAAGCGTTAGCTACACAAATACTTCAGACAACGTAACAACGATTTTTCACGCAGCAACGCAAGCAAGTGACTTAATTGCGAGGGAGCCAGCCGAGGCACCAGCAAATCCGTTTTTTGGGATTTCCCCAGATTTCACTGCCAATTGTAGTGACGAAGTAGATAGACGAGCAGACGGAGACAGTATTGAGTTCAGTTCAGTAATTGAGCTCAACGATAACGCGTCTCTTATGGTTGATGGTGGTTATCACGCAATCAAGAACGTCAGCCAAATCGGCTTCGTCCACAAAGAACAATTGCACTGCTATGAGGATTTAGACTTTGGTGATCCAATTCTTCGCGACGATCTGGTTGAGCAACTGGAGCAGTCTGATCAATATTTTTCTTTGCGAGGTATGTGGACTGTTGGGCATGGCGTTGAGATAGACCTACTCGCAAAGTTGGTTAACACCCATCGAACGTTCAACGATAGTTTGACAACCGAGTACGGGGGTCCATTTCCGGACGTTTATACAATAGATAACATCAACGCTCTCTCTGGCAGCATAAAAAAAACTGAAAGCCTGGGCGGTGCCGGCCTCTATTGGGCATCTGGCAACGGCCTCACATCACTTCAGCTAGCGGCTATCCGAGACCGAAGGCCACTAGTGGACGCGAGCGTCAGCCCCACAAGAATTGTCGGAATAACCCCACTATACGATTGGCTGCATCCAGACGGCATCACGGAACAAATATCGATTCGAGCAGCGCACAAACTTTCACGATACTTTTCTGTAACCGCAGAGCATACCAGTGCCGATTTGCAGAATAACCCTATCTTCATTGATTATTTTTCTGAGCAACAATCAGCGCGACAAATCAGGCGAGTTGCACTGGATCGCTACCGAAGCCCCATACATTATCAGCTTCACTACCCAGACAGAGCCTTCGAACAACTATCGCTCAACAGTTCGAGTGTGACTATTGAAAAGTCGCTAAAAGGTGGATTTTCAACTTCTGGAGGGATCACCGGTTGGTCTCTTTCGGGTAAAGATGCACCAACGATGGATACGTCAGTGCCCAAAATAGCTACCCACCTCGGCGTTTCAATCCCAATTCAACGGGGTATGCTGTCAACACGGTTAATCGACTATCGGTATGATAATAACGAATCAGATGTAACTTTTTTCCTACAGGTACAACGCCGTTTCGGCAGTAGATTGGACATAAACCTCAATGCGCAGTCTTCAAAAAGAGATAGCTCATTTTTTTCAATTGGCCTGCAAGGCTACCTGTAACACCCCTGAGCCAGGCTTATTTTGTACTCAAATCAAAAACACCAGCCCATTGATTTTGAGGTGATGTTATTTGCGTTCCCAGTCTCGAACTGAGAGCGTCTGCATACGGACTGAACCGCGTAGCTGCATCTCGAATCTCCTCAAGCGCCGCTCTGGCCTGAAGAAAATTACCACTCCTGTAGGACTTTAGAAATTGGGCCATCCAAGCGCGCTCCTCGGTGCTTATGGGAGTGTTAAAAAGTCCGTGGACACTAACAGCCGACTCTTGCCCTTTAAGGCGAACCAAATCAAGCTCGATGGAATAAGCTAATAAATCTGGCTCTAACTCATCGATTGTTGACTGCGCTAACAATATGCTGGTACCCAGTTGTTTGGTCAGCCCCTCCAAGCGGGACGCCGTGTTTACGGTGTCACCAAGCACCGTGTAATCAAATCGCTGAGTAGAACCCATGTTTCCGACAACAACATAGCCAGTGCCTAGTCCGATACCGACTCTTAAAGGCTCGGAAATTAAACCTTCAGCAATTAAAACCCCATTTAACCGCTCCAATGCCTGTATCATTTTGAGAGCGGTCCTAGCGGCTCTGGACGCATGATCGTACTGGTCTAGCGGAGCATTCCAAAAGGCCATTATGCAATCACCCATATACTTATCGATCGTTCCGCCGGTATCCAATATTTCTCTGGTTAGCACCGTTAATAATCGATTGATGATGTCCGCCAGCTTGCCTGGCTCATTTTTAAAACGCTCGGAAATTGAGGTGAAGCCACGAATATCACAGAACATGATCGTCATCTCTCTGGACTCCCCTCCGATTTTTAACTTCTCGGGGTTCTCAACCAGCTGCTCAATCATATCCGGTGATAAATACTGATCGAAGGCTTTTCTGAGCTCGCGCTTTTGTCGTCCGACCGTGAACAGATCATTGACCACTGCATATACGACCATACCCACTAATACCGGAGTAATAATAAGAGCGTTGAAAAATAAACCCTTTGACCAAAGGCCCAAACTCAGACCAAAGCTTCCGAGTTGTAATAGGAAAAAGCACAAAGCTATCCGCGGTACCGAACTTATACTTACCACCAAAAAGGCCACGGAGAGCGCGAGAGTCCATAACGCCATATTGGTTGCAAGCGGCAGCGAACTGACCCAATCGTTTCGCAAGGCATTCCGCAGCAAGGTCGCATGAATTTCCACACCAGCGAGTGTTCCACCTCCAAATCGACTTAGTGGAGTCCTAAACCTATCAACCTGGCCATTTTCTGCGTCCACTACAGCCTTGGTATCCCACCCTACGACTGCGAACTTACCCCTTAAGTCTTCAGAGCGAACACCGTCTTCAATGAGCAGTTGCAAAGCGCTAATCTTTTGCCGTGAAGAGCCCGACGGGCGATACCGTATGATGTCCTTCGCCGCTGGCATTAGGACCGTGCTCCTGCCGGCCAACTGGGCAAAAAAACTTGAACTGCGATCTGGAGGCTGCCTAACAATTCCATCAATATCAGGATCCAAGCCAACTGACCCAGAGATGGCGCCCGCTTCTGTGAATTGAGATATGGGCTCCATCATTATAAGGCCTGTGAAATACTCAGTTGATCTCTCAACCACATCACTTCCAATGACAACCCTGTTTGAGTTGGCAATGGCATTCGCAAAATAAGTGTCTCCCTCGGGGCTCATCTCATCAAGAAATTGGATATCAAATCCGACCGCAGTTACCCCTAGCGCATTTAAACGATCTAGCATTACACCGTAGTATTGTCGGGGCCAAGGCCAAGGATCCTCAACAGCCTGTAGTGTCGCCTCATCAATCGCGATCACCACCACATCGTCACCCTCCGAAAATGGCGGTGTAAAGAGGTGTAAGAGATCGACAGCAAATCGATCCAAAGGTGATCTAATAACGAAAATGGAGAATAGAAATATTACAACGGCCGAGGCGATTGATCCGCGACGGCTAATAAGAAGACGTGATAGGTGCGTTGCGGAGGCCGTCATCTAAGCTGTTCACAATATATGAACTTCAGAGTGGTCAATTCGATCATTACTTAAGTTAGAACTCCGTCAACGGCCTGCAATGGATCTGGAATACTGTCGGCAGAGATCACCTCCTTTAGGTCAATTTCAATTTCGCGACAAATTGCATCGAGAGGAACATCGGTTTCAAAGTTTTCGAAGGGATTGGAGAGTGCGTAGCCAAAAGCGTAGAGCTGATAAAAAAACCAGCTGACTACAACAGTGACGGGCGCGATGCCCCATGGCACTCCGGCATCGGTGAAATCCCTAATGAAGGCAAACGGAAACAGCACCGTAAATAACCCCAAGAAGGCCAGGGTGTAGTAATCATAGGGTCTGGGCAGAGGTGTATTCTTTATTTTTTCTGCCCTGCCTTGTAAATCGGTTAGTCGAGTGATGGTGTCATCCATTTGGATATAACTAAAAATATCCATACTGTCGTGGGCTTGTAACTCTTTGATTGTATTTCCATTGATTATGCTAATGTGAGTCGCTTTATTCCCTTTACTTAGCAACATTTCAAAGTCAGAGTGAGAAAGAAACTGACCCACATCTTCACGCCATATACCACGGTCAGTAATACCCCTTAACTGCAATCTCATAGCATTCACCCAGGCCAGCTGCTGCTTTACCGCCGAAGCAGCCACCTCAAACAGTTCGTCGGAGTAATTTTTCGGGTCAACTATTGTCATTGCTTGGCGGGTAAAGGTCCTACTCTCGCTGGCAATACCTCCCCAAATATCTCTGGCTTCCCACCACCTCTCGTAAACAGCTGAGTTTCTGAAGCCCAATATAATGGCTAATGCGGTGCCCAGAATCGCAACGACAGCGGGAGGAATGAAAATAGATGTTATGTTCAAATGATAGTGGCCGACATAGGCGATACCTCCGCACATCAGGCTGAATAAGATGTTTTTCCAAGAAAACCTCAGAGTCTTATCAAGCCTTAAATGTCGTCGCACTATCATACTAATCCGCCGGGGGAATCGCCTTAGGGTGTAGGTCCTAATCCGCAATTAAAGGTACAGATCTTCCCGTACTTGAGGACCGCACTTGCACTCTCACAAAGTGAGGATCTTGAAGAAACGTCGTTAGAATATACAAACCAGGCAGGCAAGGTAAGCGCTTTTAGCCCCACTAAATATTTTCTATCTCTTGACCGAAGTTAGTCTTGGCATGACACCGAAAAAAACCAATGGAGGTCTTAGCACGATGAGGGCCTAGCACTTACTCCTCTGCGAAGTCCATTGAAAGTAATCGAATAACAAAAGAACGGCGTTCTCGCAGGAGTAATTTGTTCTCAAAGTGTTATTGGAACTAAGGAGCGTTTAGTACGCCAGAGCAACGCGAAGGCGCCCGCAGGGTTCAATCGCCAGAGGCAATGGCGATTGAAGACAATCTGGCTGGTTCTACCAAACTTCCAAATGGCTCTTTTAATCGATTGTTCTTTGTCGATCCGCGGAGTTACCACGGGTTGTGGCGACTTACCGCGAGTGCTGCAAGGTAGTGTTCAGAAACAATAGGGCAAAGTCATGCTAGGTTCGTGAGGCCTATTGCTGTTTCGGACTTAACTTCTTCGATAACAACGTAAGTATGTGTTTGATCGATCAGAGGGATCATCGCTAGTTTCTCGCCTAAAAATCTTTGATAGTCCTGCATATCTGAACAGCGGATCTTCAATAGAAAATCAAACCCCCCAGCTACCATGTGACAGCTCTCAACTTCTGAAAGCGATCGCATCTCTTTTGAAAATTCACGGAGATTGGCGGTACTGGTGTTAGTCAGATGCACCTGAATAAAAGCGACTGTCGAGGCGTTAAGCTTGTGCGGATCAGCAAGCGCAACGTACCCCAGAATGTATCCCTCGCGCTCCAACCTACGAACACGATCCAGACAGGGTGTAGGACTCAGTCCGACTTTGTCCGCGAGCTTCACGTTTGATAGTCGGCCGTCCTGCTGCAGAAGCTCAAGAATTTTGCGGTCGATGCGGTCTAGTTTCATGCAGGAAACTATAACAGCATAAAGTTTTTTATTTTGCTTTTTCTCCACTTTTTATTTTGCAAAAAAGCCATATTTAGCGATTAAAACTGATAATTATGGTGATAAATCAGATTTAAATATCTCATAAAGGCATTCGGTCGTGGCAGAAGAACTGAGGCGGTATATACGGGCTCAAACGCATGCAGACGAGGCGGAGGTGGTCAACCGATTACTGCAGGAGAGCAACCTAGATCCTGAGGTAAAAACCACTATTAGCGACCAGGCGACTCTTCTGGTCGAAGGTTGTCGTAAGCGCAGCCAAGAAGCCGGAACTCTGGACGCGTTCCTGCAAGAGTTTGGACTGTCTAATAAGGAAGGTGTCGCGCTCATGTGCTTGGCCGAGGCCCTGCTCCGTGTGCCGGATGAGGCGACGGCTGATCAGCTCATCGCAGAAAAAATCCGCTCGGGAGACTGGGGCTCGCATCAGGGCGCATCGTCATCTCGCTTTGTGAACGCCTCTGTTTGGGGGCTCATGCTGACCGGACGGGTGGTGGCACTTGGAAGTGAGACCACCGAAGACACAGGCTCCTGGGTACAAACCCTGACGAGAAAACTGGGAGAACCTGTCGTCCGGCGAGCAATCCTACAAGCCATGAGAATCATGGGAGGCCAGTATGTGCTGGGGCGCACAATTAAGGAGGCTATTCGTAAAGGTCGCGCAGCTAACAGGCCCGGCACCCGTTTTTCTTTCGACATGCTGGGCGAAGGGGCTCGCACCGCGAGCGACGCGCAACGCTATTTTGATGCCTATGCCGAGGCAATTCGTGTACTAGCGGACGCCAACGCCGGGGGCGACATCACTCGCGCGGACGGAATATCCATCAAACTCTCTGCGCTACATCCGCGTTATGCCTTCAGCCAGTACGATCGAGTCATGTCAGAGCTACTGCCGCAGGTTAAGCAACTGGCCACGATGGCAAGAGGAGGCGGTCTCAGCTTGACGATTGATGCCGAGGAGTCAGAGCGACTCGATATTTCCCTTGATCTTTTTGAAGCCCTAGCTCGAGACCCTGATCTCTCTGATTGGGATGGTCTTGGATTTGTCCTACAGGCCTATCAGAAAAGGGCCGTAGCCACATGTGACTGGCTTATCGCTCTGGCGAGGGAAACCGATCGGCGTTTGATGGTTCGGCTGGTAAAGGGCGCGTACTGGGACAGAGAGATCAAGCACGCACAGGAGTTGGGACTGCCCGATTACCCAGTATTTACTCGCAAATGCAACACCGACCTTTCCTACCAAGTTTGCGCGGCAAAACTGTTGAGTGCGCCTGGCGCCGTATTTCCACAGTTCGCAACTCATAACGCGCATACCGTCTCAATGATCAAGGCGCTAGCCCAAGACAATACCGACTTTGAATTCCAGCGTTTACACGGGATGGGTCACTTACTTTACGCGCAGCTGTCGAAGTCTGACGCAAGTACGCCAATCCGTGTGTATGCCCCTGTCGGTAATCACAAGGACCTGCTGCCCTACCTCGTCAGACGGTTGCTAGAAAATGGTGCCAACA
>Ga0213865_10000779_pt1 | contig 21330 bp, 20 predicted proteins | sample PICome_6_FD_160100 | JGI IMG/M metagenome (GOLD analysis project Ga0213865, IMG submission 160100) | Coastal seawater microbial communities near Pivers Island, North Carolina, United States - PICO282 | ecosystem: Environmental > Aquatic > Marine > Coastal | place: USA: North Carolina...
ACGACCGATGGTTCCGCGCACACCAAATTCAAAATTTTCGGCTCCTCTAAAAATATTGAGAACATTTATACTGCTATTGAAAGCAATACCCTGATCTTGGATATTGGATTGGGTAAGGTCCAACCCGAACTCGAGTTCAAAACGCTCCCTAGGCCGCAGGTTTATGATTGTATTCAACGAGGTCTCTAATGAATCGGAATAGGAGTAGCTGATGGTTGGGTATTCAAAAATCCCCAAGTGATTGAGTTTGGCAATTGTTTGGGTTCGTGCAAGATCACTATATAGGTCTCCGGAGCGCATCTGAATGGCTTTGGAAAGCATATTTTGACTGTACCGTTTCTTCTTCAATCCAAAAAATGAAATGCTGTCAAATCGAGTCTGGGATTCCACTTCATCGGCACGGGTGGTGTATACGTTTACTGCGTTGATTTTGGTTTGTTTATATGGCTCATAAACAATTCCATCAGTTGTGGGCTTTCTAAAATCCTCGATTGCGATTTTTACAGGAAGTTGAAAATCAGTCCCCGTGGTATCCCATGCGATTTCAAAGTCAATCGCATTCAGTTGAAAATGATAAATCCCTTGATTTTTAAAATACGCATACAATCGATTTCGTTCCGCTTCAAAATCTAGGGTGTTAAACTGATTTCCTTTTTTTAGAATCGATTCCGCAGACTTGAGTTGGTAGAGCGAATCAATAACGGGGCTTTTGATGTCTGTTGTGATTGAATCGAGATAGTATGGAAGTCCCGTTTGAATGTCATAAATCAGATTTGCCGTTTGACGCGATGAGCTTGTCAGTTCTTTAGCAACCTTTGTTTTGGCTTTAAAATATCCACGATTCGATAGGTAGGTGGTGATGTCGTTGGCGTATTCGTCAAAATACAAGGAGTCGATCAAAGAGGGGGGCTCGCCATTTCTTTGTTTCCAGTTTTGGAACTGAACCTTGTAAGCCCGCATTTGATCGATCTGTTTTTGAGACCAAATTGACTGCATACGTTGACTGCGTTTGGGGTTTTTTTGTAGCCAGTTGTCAAACTCTTGAGCGGAATTTTCGTTTGCAGATTGGTAGATCAATAAACGCAAAGGAATACCCAATGCCCGTTTGTTTGGCTGCTGCGGTACTAGCGCTTGAATTGAATCTGCAAAGGTGCGACTTCCATTGTAGTAAAACAGGTTTTGATCAAGCAGCAAATCGTCCGCATCGAGTTTTTTTGTCACACGGCAACCCGATAGCATTGTGCCTAAGCAAAGGAATAGTAGTATTTTTGTCGTATGTGGTCTGAATGCAAGCATCAAAATTCAAAAATACGTCATTTGTATGGTTAGCAAAAGCCAAATCAAATTCGTACGTCAATTGGCGCAAAAAAAACAAAGAGATCAACACCGTCTTTTTGTGGCTGAGGGGCATAAGGTTGTACAGGAATTTGTCAATGAAAATTACCAACTACATCAACTTTTTACTGCGGATTCATCCCTGTTTTCTTCCCATCAAGCCATAGTGGTAAGTCAATCGGAAATGAAAGCCATGAGTGCTTTAAAAACGCCTTCAGATGCCTTGGCAGTATTTGCAAAGCCAAATGAACAAACACTGTCACAATCAAAATTAATTCTCGCACTGGAGAGTATTCAAGATCCTGGAAACCTAGGTACGATCATTCGATTATGTGATTGGTTCGGCATTCAAGACATCGTTTGTTCGTCAGATACGGTTGATTGTTATAACCCAAAAGTGATTCGTTCGACCATGGGTTCTTTGGCTCGAGTTCAAGTGCTTTATAGAGACCTACAAGCATGGCTTGCGGGAATGCAAGATTGTCAAATTGTCGCCACATCTATGGATGGACAGTCGGTTTATGAATTCGCTTTTGATTCCCCGACAGTTTTGGTCATCGGAAATGAGGGTAGAGGATTGTCAAAACAGATGCAAGAGCTTGCAACTAATGTTGTCTCAATTCCTCGATATGGCGGGGCAGAAAGTCTCAACGCAGCTATGGCAACGGGGATTATTGTAGCAGAGGCGCGCCGAAAAAACCCTATTGGAAAATAAAGTTGAGAAAAACCCCCTGCGTTTTGAGAGACTGAATTGCCACTGTCCAGTCGTCGGGTACAATTTCGTCTTGCATAGAAAAAATCCCTCGCACTGATGGAGTTAATCGGAAAAAGGGCAAATACAGCTCCACGCCAAGTCCAACTTCAAATGCGTTCATATTGGTACGTAAACGAAATTGTCCGCTGTCATTGTCTTCCCGACTTTTTTCATTGCTCGACAGGTTGAAGGAGGTCGAAACTCCGCCAACGACAAAGGGCCTCACATTGTGGATTCGGTTGGATGAAAATTTTAAAACCAAGGGTACACGTATATAAGTCGATTTGACCTCTCGTAGGCGATTGTCGGGATTGCGAACCTCTGGCCAATTTTCTGGAAATGTAAGATTTCTTTGACTTGTAAACATTCCGGGTTCGATTCGCAAGTTGATGTTGTCTAGAATTCGCAAATCAGCAAAAAGCCCGACGTTGAACCCCAATTGCGGTTGAATCTCCATTTGGTCCAAAGTGTAACGGGTGTATTCAGCTTTAAAATTGACGTGATTAATTCCCAAATAGTAGCCAAAGCGCAATAAGTAATCATCGTCTTTTTTATGATATTCAGGTGCATTGCTTCTCTGACCCCAACTCGTTGCAGTTATGGCAATCAGAGAAACGATAAGAAAGCGTTTACGCATCTTTACTTTTTGTACCTTGATAAATGGTTACCACCCCAAAAGTTTGTGGATGGTCTTGTACACTTGTAAACCCAACTTTTCGGAGTTTATTGTTAAAGACTTCGCCATAAGGAAAAGCAGCAGCAGAATCAGAAAGATAACTGTATGCGTTTTTATCTGAGGAAAACAATCGCCCGACAAGGGGTAGAAATAGTGAACTGTAGATCTTATACCCAATTCGAAAAAACAAGTTTTTTGGAACCGAAGTTTCCAAAACAAAAAGTTGCCCTTCTGGCTTCAGAATGCGGTAAATCTCAGAAAGCCCTTTGTAAAGATCTCCAAAATTTCGAACTCCAAAAGCTACGGTTACAACATCGACTGTATTGTCAGCGACAGGCAGAGATTCCGCATCGCCAACAATCATATTGATTTTGCGGTCAAGTTTACGCTGATTGATTTTCTGTTTTCCGATTTCCAACATCTCAACAGCAATATCAATCCCCGTAATTGTGGCAGATGGAATCGACGTTAATGCTATGGCCAAATCTCCAGTTCCAGTCGCGACATCCACGATCGTTTTGGGGTTTTTATTGGATGCCATCGCAACCAACTTTCGTCGCCATGATTTGTCAATGCCCATCGATATGACACGGTTTAAGGAATCATAATTATCGGCAATGCCATCAAACATTGTGGTAACTTGTTCTTTTTTGGATGAAGAAGAATTTTGATAAGGTTTGACCATGGCGTGATTTTATAGCAATTTGTGCAAAGATAAGCGAATCAGAGATTCATTTGGATGTATCAAATCATTGCAAAACATCTATATTTGTACTTGCAAACCAAGGATTTTTCATGAAAATCATTATTGCTGGCGCGAGTGATGCTGGACTTCATCTTGCAAAGCTACTCTCATTTGAATCTCAGGATATTACGCTGATAGACAGCGTAAAGGAGCAGCTTACATATGCCGAGACCCATCTGGATATCCGTACCATACATGGAGACCCTTCAGCTTTGGCGGTTCTCAAAAAAGCAGACGCAGCCGATTCTGATATGGTGATTGCGGTTAGCCCGATAGAAACCACCAATTTGATGTGTTGTTTATTGTCTAAACAATTGGGCTGTAAACGCACCATAGCACGTGTGACCAATATTGAGTTTGACAAGTACAAAGAAGATGTCGATTTTCATTCTTTAGGCATCGATGAATTGATTTCACCTGAGGAATTAGCGGTTAAAGAGATTCAATTGTTAATTGACGAGTCGGCATTCAATAATAGCTATGAGTTTGAAGACGGTGCCTTGACAATGATGGGCACAACCTTGGAAGAATCGGCTCCCTTTGTGGGGAAATCGGTAAAAGAAGCAGCGGCTGTATATTCTGAAGTACACTTTATGCCGATTGCAATCAAACGAGCAGGTACACAAACGACCCTCATTCCTCGTGGAGATACTCTTTTTGAAGCGGGAGATCAGGTTTATTTTACAAGCTCCAAATCTGGAATGGACGCTTTAAATGAATTGATTGGTTACACCAAGCAAGAGGTTGAGAATGTGATGATTCTTGGCGGAGGGCGCATCGGGAAAAAGACAGCAGAGGACTTATGCCAACGCGGAATGCGCGTTAAGCTCGTAGAGTCGAATAAAGAAAAAGCAATCAAATTGTCAGGTGATCTACCCAATACCCTTGTGATTCACGGCGATGGGCGAAATGCCGAGCTATTGCTTGAAGAAAATATTGGTGGCATGGATGTTTTTTTGGCAGTTACGGATGACTCCGAAACCAATATCATGTCCTGTTTGATGGCCAAATCAAATAAGGTGTCCAAAATTATAGCACTGGTCGAGAATGTGGATTACTTCGAGCTCACCAAATCAATCGGGGTAGATACCCTCATCAACAAGAAGCTACTAACGGCCAACAGTATTTTCCGCTATGTGCGAAAAGGAAAGGTCGTTGACTTGGCCAAACTCAATAATATGGATGCTGAACTTCTCGAGTTTGTTGTCAGTGAAGATTCTAGAGTTTTAGGGAAAAAAATCAAGGATTTAGAGATTTCTCGAACCGCTACAATTGGTGGCGTCATTCGAGCAGGGGAGGGGATTATTGCCCTTGGGGATTTTGAAATCATGCCTGGCGATAGAGTTTTGGTTTGCTGTTTGCCAAAGTCCATCTCACGTATTGAGCGATTATTTCGGTAGTGATGAAGGTGTATAATTTTTCGACAATTTTTCACATGTTGGGCTTGTTGCTTTTGTTTAATGCAACAGCAATGTATATCTGTTCACTGCTGAGTGCTTCTGCAGATGATGGCGCAATGAACGGACTTTTGTACTCCGCATTTATTACCACAGGGGTAGCCCTTGTAGCCCTAGTTACAACCCGAAATCGAAAACGGGAAATCAGGAAGAGAGATGGGTACTTGACCGTGGTGCTGGGATGGCTCAGCATGGTGCTTTTTGGCACATTGCCTTATCTGTTGACTGGCGCGTTGGAAAGCTATTCTGATGCATTGTTTGAAACCATGTCTGGTTTTACAGCGACTGGGGCAACGATTATTCAAGATATCGAAGCACTTCCAAAAAGTATCATTTTGTGGCGATCCCTTACGCACTGGCTTGGCGGTATGGGTATTATTGTATTGGCAGTAGCGATTCTACCCCTATTGGGGATTGGCGGCGTTCAATTGTTTTCTGCGGAGGCAACAGGCCTTGGAGGGGATAAACTCCACCCGCGGATTAGCGATACCGCAAAACGACTTTGGTATATCTATGTTGGCTTTACAGCCTTGGAGGCGATTTTATTATCTCTGGCAGGAATGACCGTATTTGATGCCGTTAATCACTCGATGAGTACGATGGCATCTGGCGGGTTCTCAACCAAAAATGAAAGTTTGGCGTATTGGAATCACATACCTGTGATCCAATATATTGTAACCTTATTTATGTTTTTAGCAGGTACCAACTTCGTTCTGATTTACTTTGGGCTCAAAGGGAAACTGCAGCGAATTTGGCAAGACAATGAGTTTCGCTGGTATATTGGATTTGTGACGTTTTTTACACTGATTACCTTTATTGGGATTTATACCAATGTAAACCTACAATCTACTGCAGTTGATCACCCACAAGTCTTTGGGGAGTTTGAAAGCAGTTTTCGACATGCCTTATTCCAAGTTGTTGCTATCATTACAACCACTGGTTTTGTGACTGCAGACTTTGCTGGTTGGATTCCGTTTCTAACCATTCTTTTCTTTGGTCTTTTCTTTTTGGGCGGGTCTTCTGGCTCGACTTCTGGGGGAGTGAAAGTGATTCGTCATTTGGTGATGATCAAAAATGCAATCCTTGAATTTCGTCGCGCCCTACACCCCAATGCGATTGTTTCACTTCACCTCAACCACGTTGCCATTCAACAGAGTTTGGTTTATCGAATTCTCGGATTTTTTATCCTTTATATGTTGCTATTCATCATCGGAGCAGTCGTTTTGAGCTTCTTTGGCTTGGACTTTTTATCGTCCATAGGCGCATCCGCAGCCAGTCTGGGAAATGTTGGGCCAAGTTTGGGTGATTTTGGTCCGGTTTCAACCTATGCATCCATGCCTACTGGCGGGAAAATTTGGTGTTCCTTTTTAATGCTTGTTGGTCGTCTAGAACTCTTTACCGCACTGATATTATTTACTCCCTATTTCTGGAGAGATCACTAAGTCAATGCCTGCTGAATTCGCTGAACCGCTTCTTCGATGTCATTCATTGAAGCTGCATAGGATATTCGAATATTATTCGGACAGCCAAAGGCCTCGCCAGTCACGGTAGCAACATGGGCTTCTTCTAAGAGGTATAGCGCAAAGTCAGAAGCATTTTCAATGGTTTTGCCCTTGATTGTTTTGCCGAAATAATGGGATACGTCTGGGAACACATAGAAAGCACCTTTGGGCTGATTGAGTACAAAGCCCTCAATCGCACCCAGCAAGTCGATAATCCTTTCGCGGCGAGTCGCAAATTCGTCAACCATATACTGAATCTTGCTAACGGGAGCGTCCAAAGCTGCTATGGTGGCACGTTGTGCGATACAGTTGGCCCCACTTGTAATCTGACCTTGCATTTTGGTACACGCTTTGGCAATCCACTCTGGTGCACCGAGGTAGCCGATACGCCAACCTGTCATCGCAAATGCTTTTGCAACTCCGTTGACGGTCAATGTGCGATCGTACATGGACGGAATTTGAGCAAAACTAAAGTGTGGCACCCCGTAGTTGATATGCTCATAAATCTCATCTGAAAGAATATAGATATCAGGGTATTTTTCTAAAACGGCAGCCAATGCACGATACTCTTCTTCTGTATAAACCGATCCACTGGGGTTGTTGGGCGAGTTAATGACCACCATTTTTGTTTTGGGCGTAATCGCTTTTTCAAGCTGTTCAGGCGTGATTTTAAAATCGGTTTTGATATCTGAGTAAATCTCTATTGGGTTTCCTTCTGCCAGGACAACTATTGCAGAATAACTCACCCAGTAAGGAGCCACAAGCAGCACATCGTCCCCGGGGTTGATCAACACCTGAATGGCGTTTGCGATTGATTGTTTTGCGCCCGTTGACACCACGATTTGACTCGGACTATAGTCCAAGTGATTGTCTCTTTTAAACTTTCTGCAAATCGCTTCTTTCAATTCTCCATATCCATCAACTGGGGTGTATGAATTGTAATTGTCATTGACAGCTTGTACCGCTGCTTCTTTGATAAAATCAGGTGTATTAAAATCTGGTTCTCCAAGACTGAGTCCGATAACGTTAACGCCTTGATTCTTTAATTCTCTTGCTTTGGCTGCCATGGCTAGGGTTGCCGAGGCAGGTAAACTGTTGATCCGATTCGATAATGCTTCTTTCATCGTCTAAATTATACTGTGATTGGTTTTTTTGCCAATGATTTGAGTAGGTGATAGTGAGAAATAAAGGCGGAGCGAAAAGTTTTGAATTCGTTATAGGGCAAATCAAACTCCCGAGCGGTTTGCTTTACAATTTTACCAATGTTTTTATAGTGAATATGGCTGATGTAGGGGAAAATATGATGCTCAATTTGGTGGTTTAGACCTCCTGTAAACCAATTGACAAGCCAGTTTTTGGGCGCGAAATTACCTGTGGTAAACAGTTGGTGAATCGCCCAAGTATTTTTCATCGTACCCGTTTCTGATGGTAGCGGCATGGTGGTGCTCGTTGTGATGTGTGCGAGCTGAAAGACCACGCTGAGAATAATCCCAGCGGTGTAATGCATCACGACAAAGCCAATCATGATTTTCCACCAAGCCAGATCAAGAACCAAAAGTGGCAACACGATCCATAGAGCCACATAAAAAGATTTTGACAAAAAAAGCACAAACCATTCCCGTGTTGGACTTGTTTTTTTCTTGTAGGATAGCTTCAATTTCAAATACCGTTTGAGCTGAATAAAGTCTGTGGTAATCACCCAGCGGAGGGTCAACAATCCGTAGAGAAAAATAAAATAGAGGTGTTGAAAGCGATGAATCTTCCGCCATTTGGCATGTTTTGAAAACCGCATAATGGTCCCTGCGTCCAAGTCTTCATCGTGCCCTTCGATATTTGTAAAACTGTGGTGAAGGACATTGTGCTGTACCTTCCAATTGAATACGTTACCAGCCAAAATATAAATTGCACCACCCATGAGTTTATTCACCCAGGGATATCGAGAGTACGACCCATGATTTCCTTCGTGCATCACATTCATACCAATTCCTGCCATCCCAAAACCAAGGAGAACACATAACCCAAGCTTAATCCACTGATTCAAGTCGAGTGATAGCAATAGCACATAAGGAGTGATAAAAAATGTGAGAAGAATGACGGTTTTGAGGTGAAGCCTCCAATTGCCAGTTTTTCGAAGATTGTTTTCTTTAAAATAGGCATTGACACGTTTGTTGAGAGTAGAGAAAAATTGTTGTCTGTCTTTTCTTGAGAAACGAATGGTTCCTTTTGCAATTTGCATAGAATACGTTTATAAAAACAAAAGTAGTAATTTGATATTGAGTCATCATTGTTTTTTGCTTTTTTTACTTTTGCTTTCAGCATGATTGGCCTATGAAAAAACTCCTCACCTACTTTCCCGACCTAAACGATCTGCAACAACAACAATTGCAGCAGCTTCACGGCTTATATGCAGATTGGAATCAGAAAATCAATGTGATTTCTCGTAAAGACATCGACGCCCTTTACGAACGCCATGTGTTACACGCTTTGGGGATTGCCAAAGTGCTGTCGTTTGCGCCCAATGCGAAAATTCTCGATGTGGGTACAGGTGGCGGTTTTCCTGGCATTCCACTTGCCATCCTTTTTCCAGAAACCGACTTTTACCTTGTCGACTCCATTCAGAAGAAAATCGGAGTCGTCAATGCAGTTGCTGCCGCGGTTGGACTGACAAATGTACAAGCAACTCACCAACGCGCCGAGCAAGTAAAGGGAAAGTTTGACTTTGTGGTTTCCCGTGCGGTCACCCAAATGCCCCGATTTGTGGAATGGGTACAGGAAAAAATTAGCCCAACGCAACAACACGATTTGACCAATGGCATACTTGCCCTAAAAGGTGGCGACTTGACCGAAGAACTTCAATCTTTTCCCAAAGCGACCCGCTATCCGCTTGCCAACTATTTCCAAGAAGAATTTTTTGCTACGAAATATGTGGTGCACCTGCCTCTCTAACCCATATGCGGGTAACGGTAGTCTTTAGGCGGCACCATCGTTTCTTTGATCAATCTAGGGGATACCCACCGCAATAGGTTTTGCATAGAGCCGGCTTTGTCGTTGGTGCCAGACGCTCTGGCACCCCCAAATGGTTGCTGCCCAACCACTGCACCGCTGGGTTTGTCATTGATGTAAAAGTTTCCGGCGGCATTGACGAGTTTTAGGCTTGCGTCCTCTATCACTTGACGATCCTGCGCAATCACAGCACCTGTGAGTCCATAGACTGAAGTATTGTCCACCAAATCAATGGTTTCTTCCCATTTGGCATCTTCATAAACGTAAATGGTCACGACAGGACCAAACAATTCTGTCTCCATGGTTGTGTATTTCGGATTGGTTGTCAGCAATACAGTAGGCGATACAAAATAACCCTTGGACTTGTCATAAGTTCCACCAGCGAGCACTTCGACATCCTTGTCCGCTTTGGCTTGGTCGATATAAGCAGCGAGTTTATCAAAGGATGCCTCATGGATTACAGCTGTGATAAAATGGCTCATATCTTGTGGGGAACCCATGGTAAAGGATTTGACATTGGCAACAACTTTGTCAATAATTGCTTGAGCAATCGATTTTGGTAAATAGATTCGAGACGCAGCTGAGCATTTTTGCCCTTGATACTCAAAAGCACCACGTGTTATGGCAGTGGCAACCACATCGATGTCTGCTGATTGATGAGCCAAAATAAAGTCTTTTCCGCCAGTTTCTCCAACGATACGCGGATAGGTTTTAAAGGTTTTGATGTTTTCCCCGATTTTCTTCCATAAGTCTTGAAAAACAAAAGTGGAACCTGTAAAGTGCAAGCCCGCAAAAGATGGATGCTTCAATACAATATTTGTAATCATTTCAGGGTCGCCAGAGACGAGTGTAATGACACCATCAGGAAGTCCAGCTTCTTTAAAGATGTCCATCAAAATTTTGGCAGTATACATTTGGTGATCACTGGGTTTCCAGACCACCACATTCCCCATCATCGCCATGCATGAGGTGAGATTGCAAGCAATAGCAGTAAAATTAAATGGCGTAACTGCATAGGTGAACCCCTCCAGTGGGCGGTGTTCAATACGATTGAAAACACCATGGCCAGGTGCGGGTTGTTGCTGATAGATTTGCGAAGCAAAAGCAGCATTGAATTTGAGAAAATCAACCGATTCACAAGTGGCATCGATTTCTGCTTGGAAAATATTTTTAGATTGACCAATCATGGTGCCTGCATTGATAATCGCTCGGTAGGGTCCTGCGATCAGGTCAGCAGCTTTGATAAAAATCGAGACACGATGCTCCCATGACATTGCGGCCCATTTTGCTTTGGCTTTCAGTGCATTGTCAATTGCTCGTGTGACATGCTCAGGCTGGGCAACGCTATAGGTTCCTACAATGTGTTGATGATCGTGCGGAGGTCGAATGGGGCGCGTTTCGGCTGTAAAGACTTCTTCATCGCCAAGATATAAGGGAATCTTGACGGTTTCGGCGATCATTTTTTTGTAGGTTTCTTCGACTTGTTTTCGTTCTGGCGAACCAGGTCGATACTCATAAGTGACCTCATTTTGTGGAGTGTCAACTGTGAAAAATCCGTAAGGCATAAGGTGTATTTTTTTGGTTATTTAACAAATCTACTAAAAAGTGTTATAAAACTCAATTCATTGCAAAGGCGGGGCTCAGTTTAAATTTGGGGATATAAACTCTAAACTTTTTGGTTGTTGCGAGATTAATAAAGTTGTAGTGTCCATCCATGGCTCCCACAGAGGACGTCACCAAACAGCCCGATTTATAGGTGTAACTTTTCCCAGGCGAAATCACGGGCTTTTTACCCACAACGCCTTCCCCATCAATGATGGTTTTCGGACGGAGAGAATCAATAATTTCCCAATGTCGCGATTGGAGTTGAACGGCTTCTTTTCCCTGATTGTGAATGGTAATTTGGTAAGCATAGGAATAGTTGAGCTTGTAATCTTTGAAGTAGGTTCCTTCAAAAAAAACCTCTACAGAAACACGAATTCCACGAGTGAGTAGCTGTACCATACTTGCAAGGTACAAAACTTCCAGGTTGCGTGGTAGTTAATTTTGGATTTGTCTGGAGTTTCCAACTCCAATCCCGATCAATCGATCGTAACGGTCTCCAAACCTTCGCAGGTAAACCAACGCCAAATACTCATTTTCGGTTTCCCAATGACTGCCCCCAACGCCATTCTCATACAATTGACCAGCGGAATCGATTGCGATATATTTATAGTTATACACACCTTGTTTGAGTCGAATTGTCACTAGGTGGAGATTGGTTGCAGAGTCGTATTCTAATTTATGGACTGGCTGTGGCTGATGCTGATTGAAAAGACCAGTGACATAAAAATCATAGTTAGTTTCTGACGAACGCAAACGGAAGGTGACTTCTGTGTAATCGGCATCTGTGTCAGGATTGAACCCTTCTGTGGTTTGAATTACAAAATTACCATTGATGTCTGGTGCATAGGTGTATACATTACCATTGCGTACAAAATCGGGATACAAAATGCTTTGATACAGGTTTTCACGTCTGATACAGGCAACATTCCCCCCTGCTGATCGAATGTCTTTGGTGTCAAAAAACAAGTATTCGTTCCCACCTTCAAAAATGAGATTATTGTCGTATTCAAATCGCAAGTTTTGATTCATCATATAATCGTATTTGGGGATTTTTCTTGCAGATGCCCAGTGGTAGTTTTGAAGAGCCCAAACGCTGATCTCTTGATCAGGTTGACGAGTATTAATGTTCGCTGTTTGCACCCCGATTTCGATTCGTTGCTTGCTGTCAATCCCTTCCAAATCACGCAACCGAAAAATACCGACTTGTACATTGGCTTGTTGCTCATAGACAACAAATCGTTTGGTAAAAATCAGCTCTTGTTTGCGATCAAAAATAGCCAACACATAATTTCCACTTGAGATAATTTCAGTATCTCTGTTCGGAATGGTCAAGGCATAGTGTGTATAGCTTTGCAGCGTCGCCGAGGAGTTGCTCATATTCCGAATTCGCACGTCATCGAAACCATTGATATATTCTGATTTAAACAATTCCGAAGCAGTCCAGTCCGCATTTGCGTGTTGAATGGTGTAGTAATAATAGGCCTCATTGGCGTTCAAATCGTCAAAGCGTAAAGTGAATGCTTTACCTAGTTCAACAATAGGAGTATTTTCGATTTGTTCTTCTGCCTGAAAAATGATTGTACCAATGTGATTTGGAGGTGTTTTTTCTTTTAATTCTTGTCCCATTAAAATGCTGGGAAAAACAAGTGCGAAAAAGATTTGTTTAACGTTTTGCAACTCAAAAAATTTAAAAATATTGGCTAAAGATACCTAAAATCAGAGATGAAATTACAAAGTCAAAATATAGTCAAAAATAGAAGCGTTAAACAAATTATTTGGAATTAATATAAATAAGAATAAAAAGGAGTCTGAACCTTTTTTTAAGCGCTTTGAACTAAGTAAATTTGTGCTCCAAAACAAGCAATAAATCATGTCAACTGACATCAAGATCCGAAAAGGTCTTACCCTCCGACTCAAGGGGGCTCCTACCAACACGATCAAGACCGCACCACCATCAACACAGTTCGCTTTAAAACCCACCGATTTTCATGGTGTTTTTCCCAAACTTGTGTGTAAAGAGGGTGATGCAGTCCAAGCTGGCCAGCCGCTGTTTTATTCTAAATATCAAGACAGTATTCAATTTGTTTCTCCCGCCAGCGGGACAGTTAAAGAAATTAAGCGGGGTGCAAAACGAAAGGTGCTTGAGATTGTGATCTCTGCCGACAAAAAACAACAATCGGTTACGCACAAACTTCCGTCATTGGATAAGATTACGCCCGAGCAAATTAAAGAGCGATTGTTGGCATCAGGAAATTGGCCGTTTATCAAGCAACGTCCCTACGATATTGTTGCCAATCCCAACGCCACGCCAAAGGCGATTTTTGTCAGTGCTGTGGCAACTGCTCCTTTGTCTGCTCAATACGATGTGGTTTTGGAAGGACAACAGGATGCGTTCCAATTGGGAATTGATATGTTGTCAAAACTCTCGCCAAATTTGCATTTGAGTATCGGAGCCAAAGAGTCCAGTCAAATCGCACAGACAAAAAACTGTTCAATACATCGGATCAAAGGGCCTCACCCAGCAGGGAATGTTGGCGTTCAAATTCATCACATCGACCCGATGAATGCTGGTGAAACGGCATGGGTGGTTGGGGCAGAAGATGTAGCAAATATTGGTCGATTTTTTCAAACGGGAATTTTTGATGCGTCTCGAACACTTGCTGTTGCAGGACATCCCTTAACGTCTCCTTGTTATTACAAATCAACGATTGGTGCATTACTCGAGCCTTTACTAGACGATGTGGGTGCCGAGAATCTCGCTACATTGCGCGTCATCAATGGAGATGTGTTGACGGGCACAGCTACCTCAGCCAATGGGTATGTTGGTTACTACAATAATACCATATCCGTACTTCCAGAAGGGAATCGATATCGTATGTTTGGGTGGTTACCTTTTGCAGGGCCCAACATACACAGTATGTCCAACACATCACTGTCTTGGTTATTTCCCAAAAAACAATATACCCCCGATACCAATTTGAACGGTGAAGAACGTGCCCTTGTCGTCACTGGGGAAATGGAGCGAGTATTTCCCATGGATATCTATCCCATGCAGCTACTCAAAGCATGTATGGCGAATGATATTGAAAAAATGGAGCAACTTGGTATTTACGAGGTTGCCCCCGAAGATTTTGCATTGATCGACTATGCGAATTCTTCCAAAATTGAAGCGCAAGCGATTATTCGCGATGCGTTGGATTTGATGAATAAAGAAGTAGGTTAATCCACAGCTATGATGTTAAGAAAACAAATTGACCGATTAAAAAAACCATTTGCAAAAGGATCGAAATACGAGCGATTTGCACCCGCAGTCAATGCCTTCGACACCTTTTTATTTGTACCCAACCACACAACCCAAAAAGGCGCTCACATTCGAGATGCCGTTGACCTAAAGCGTACAATGGTAACCGTTATTATTGCGCTTATTCCTGCCTTGATCTATGGAATTTACAACACGGGCTATCAATATTTTATCCAAACAGGTGAAGCCTTTACTTTTCTGGATGCCTTCCTGCATGGATCCTTTAAAATCCTTCCGATGATTGCCGTTTCCTATGGCGTAGGACTTGCGATCGAATTTGCTTTTGCGGTCTATCGTGGACATGAAGTCAACGAAGGATATTTGGTAACGGGGCTTTTAATTCCGATGATCATGCCAGTTGATATTCCATTATGGATGGTTGGCTTATCAGTTGCTTTTGCGGTCTTTATTGCCAAAGAGGCATTTGGAGGAACTGGAATGAATATTCTCAACCCTGCACTTACAGCTCGTGCTTTTGCCTTTTTTGCATATCCAACCTATATGTCAGGTAATAAGGTATGGGTTTCTGAGGCGAGTAATGTAGATGGAATATCTGGGGAAACGATATTGGGTTCTCTCGCCTCTGGTGTAAATGTTGATTACAGCATGTTTGAGATGTTTAGTGGTGCCATTCCAGGATCGATAGCAGAGACCTCTACCTTATGGGTTTTGGTTGGAGCTGCGATTCTCATTTTTACAGGTGTAGGAAGCTGGCGTATTATGCTCGGGGGTGTGATTGGAGCTGCTGCGATGGGCTTTTTGTTCAATCTGTGGGGTGCCAACGCCTTGATGCAGTTTGACTGGATGAACCATTTGATTGTCGGTGGATTTGCCTTTGGAATTGTCTTTATGGCTACCGACCCAGTTTCTGCAGCACAAACTGTTCGCGGAAAATGGATCTATGGGATTCTTGTGGGGATATTGTGTATACTAATTCGTGTCTTTAATCCTGCTTATCCTGAAGGAGTGATGCTAGCCATTTTACTGATGAATGTCTTTGCACCAACGATTGATCACTATGTGGTGCAAGCCAATGTCAATCGAAGACTTAAAAGAAAACAACACAGTGCAACTGTGCAAACTGCTTAATGATGAATAGAGATTCTAACGCTTACACTTTTGGATTTGCCGCTGCCATGGTGGTTGTGGTCGCTTCCGTACTGGCTTTTACCGCAAGTTCCCTAAAAGACTTGCAGCAAGAAAATGTCCGCAAAGAAAAAATGCAAAACATACTCGCAACGATTGGCATTGAAACCGATCGCGATGGGGCTGAAGTCCTCTTTAACGATCACATTGTTTCCCAACTTGCCTTGCGAAATGACGGCACAGTTGATGAAGACGTTGATCCTTTCTCAGGAATCAAACTCGCCTTGGAATTGAAAAAAGACCCAAGCGAGCAGCGTTTCCCACTCTATTTGGCAAACGTAAAGGAAGCGTCATATTATATTATTCCTCTGCGCGGTTCTGGGCTATGGGATGCCATTTGGGGGTATATCGCTTTGGAATCCGATCGGAATACGATCAAAGGAGCTGTGTTTGACCACAAAGCTGAAACTGCTGGCTTGGGTGCTGAAATCACCCAGCAATGGTTTATGAATCGCTTTGTCGGAGAAAAAGTATTTGACAATGACGGCAAATTGGTTGGCATCTCCGTTTCCAAAACAAACAACGATCCAAAAGACCTTGATAAAGACGACCATGAGGTTGATGCGATATCGGGGGCGACAATCACAGGTGATGGTGTTTCAGATATGATTATGGAACGTCTGACGCACTATCAATCCTACCTAACAAAAAACCAAACCACAACAGCAATTGCTGTAAATGACTAATCGATATGTCTAAAAAAACAAACAAACCACTTGTTCTTTTTGTCGCTAAGGAGAAAGAGCCGTTGTTTTCTAAAAAGAACAGGGCGCTACTAACAGACCCTTTAGATGATAATAATCCCATTACCGTTCAGGTACTCGGGATTTGTTCTGCATTGGCGATTACCGTTCAGCTTGAGCCGGCAATCGTGATGACCATCTCTGTGATTGCCGTGATGGGTGCGAGTAACGTGATCGTTTCACTATTGAGAAATCTGATTCCGAATCGTATTCGAATCATCGTACAGCTCGTTGTCGTTGCGTCGATGGTTATTCTTGTTGATCAAATTTTACGTGCTTATGCATATGACGTGAGCAAGCAGCTATCCATATTTATCGGGCTGATCATCACAAACTGTATTGTCATGGGACGTCTGGAGGCCTTTGCTTTGGGTAATGGCGTTTGGAAGTCTCTTTTAGACGGTGTTGGAAATGCTGCTGGATATGGCTTTATGCTCATATTGGTTGCGTTTTTTAGAGAACTTTTTGGATCGGGTAAGCTATATGGTTACCAAATTATTCCAGAATCTTTCTACGAAATGGGATATGTCAACAACGGTTTTATGTTGCTCTCTCCAATGGCGCTCATTACCGTTGGTGTTATCATCTGGCTACAGCGTGCCCGCAATCGAAAACTCATAGAAAAAGGATAAATCATGGATTACGTAAACTTATTTGTACGAAGTATTTTTATTGAGAACATGGTTTTTGCCTATTTCTTGGGAATGTGTTCTTACCTCGCAGTTTCCAAAACGGTAAAAACTGCAGTTGGACTTGGACTTGCTGTCGTATTTGTCTTGTCGATTACCGTTCCAATCAATTATTTGCTAGATAGTTATTTGCTACGACCAGGAGCTTTGCTATGGCTCGATGCAAGCTATGCAGATGTTGACTTGAGCTTTTTGAGCTTTATCATGTTTATTGCGGTGATTGCTTCCATGGTACAGCTCGTTGAAATGATTGTCGAAAAATTTGCACCGGCTCTATATGGCGCTCTTGGAATCTTTTTACCACTGATCGCTGTAAACTGTGCGATACTCGGGGGGAGTTTATTTATGCAGCAAAAAGACTTTGCAGGCATTGGGGAATCCGCAATTTACGGAGCGGGATCAGGAATTGGCTTTTTCTTGGCCATTCTTGCAATTGCCGCCATTCGCGAAAAGATTGCCTATTCTAATATACCAGCGCCTTTACGTGGGTTGGGAATTACATTTATAATAACAGGTCTCATGGCCATTGGGTTTATGAGCTTTATGGGAATTAAGATTTAAGCATTATGGATATTACAGTTGTTCTTTCTAGTGTAGTTGTTTTTATGGTTATCGTGTTCCTATTGGTTGGAATGCTATTGGGGGTCAAAGCCAAGTTGCTTCCTTCGGGACCAGTAAAACTGATGATTAATGGGTCTCAAGATGTTGAGGTTGGCTCTGGGAGTACGCTTCTGACTACGCTAGGAAATAATAAAATCTTTTTACCATCAGCTTGTGGTGGAGGGGGAACTTGTATTCAGTGTAAATGTATCATCAAAGAGGGTGGAGGTGAGATACTCCCCACAGAAGCACCGCACTTTACCAGAAAGGAAATAGCAGAGGGGTGGCGCTTGGGCTGCCAAGTCAAAGTCAAGCAAGATATGGTTATCGAAGTACCTGAAGAGGTGTTTGGAATTAAAAAATACGAAGCTACCGTGGTTCGTAACTGGAACGTGGCTTCGTTTATCAAAGAGTTTGTCGTTGCGATTCCTGAGGAGATGGACTATAAGGCAGGGGGCTATATTCAAATTGAAATCCCGCAATGTGAAATTCCATATAAAGACATTGATATTTCTGCTCACCCTGAGGAGCACCCTGATGACGCCAACAAGTTTCAACTCGAATGGGATAAGTTTGGCCTCTGGGATCTTAAGATGAAAAATACAGAGGTTGTTGAGCGTGCTTACTCGATGGCTTCCTACCCAGCTGAAGGAAAAGAGATTATGCTCAACGTACGTATCGCTACGCCCCCATGGGATCGAAATAAAAATGCATGGATGGATGTTAACCCGGGTGTTGCATCGTCCTATATTTTCTCGAAAAAACCTGGAGATAAAGTAACAATTTCAGGTCCTTACGGAGAGTTTTTTATCAACCACTCCGAATCTGAAATGTTGTATGTTGGGGGAGGTGCAGGAATGGCACCAATGCGTTCTCACTTGTATCACTTGTTCCGTACACTCAAAACTGGTCGTAAGGTTACGTTTTGGTATGGTGGTCGTTCACGTCGTGAGTTGTTCTATGTCGATCATTTCCGTGCTTTGGAAAAAGATTTTCCGAACTTTAAATTTTATGTTGCACTTTCCGAGCCCCTAGAGGAAGACAACTGGAAAGTGAAGGACAATTTGGACGCTGATGGTGATGGGTTTATTGGATTTGTTCACCAAGTTGCGATCGACCAATATCTCAACCATCACGAGGAGCCCGAGGATATTGAGGTGTATTTCTGTGGACCACCATTGATGAATATGGCGGTAGAGAAAATGGCCGAAGACTTTGGCGTTCCGCCAGAAAATGTTCGATTTGACGACTTTGGCGGATAAGCCCTCAGAACAAGAATTACATCAATTGGCGATGAAAACAGTGGGCGATGATCTCATCGCGCAAGGATACGAATTTGTTGCGGTCAATAGTGAATTGAAAAAAGACCCTCAATTTGTCTGCAAAAAAGAAAAACAACTCATTTTTATCGTGGTAAAGGCAACTGTATATTCCGCCAACCCAAAGGATTACGATCAAGAACTCCTCGATAAAATCAAAATCCACGCAGAAAAATACGACGCCTCAGTCTGTTTTGCTGGAGTTGGATTTGCGCGAGCTGACAATTACGACTTACCTTTGATAAAGTCTAAACCCTATGCGATCAATTATGAAGGTCTTCAAGACTTATAGTCTAATCATTGTTATCGTTCTTGTTGGCTGCACATCCAAAACAGAATACCAACGTGTTTCGGGCTATGCCTTGGGGACAACCTATAACATCACCTATTTTGATACCAAAGTCAATCCCGAAGTACTCCCTGCGATCGATTCTATTTTTTATGTATTAAACAAATCGATGTCAACCTACATAAAAAACTCTGACATCTCCAAAATCAATCGGGGGGATGACCAAGTGGTTGTCGATCATCATTTCAAAACGGTTTTTAATGCCGCAAAAGCGGTCTTTACAGCCACCCAAGGGTTTTTTGACCCAACGGTGGGGAATCTTGTCAACGCCTATGGTTTTGGTCCCGAAGAGGGTTTGGCGACACTCACAGCTTCCGATCGAGATCGCTTGCTAACTCTTACAGGATTTGAAAAAGTTACACTAGATGAAGAAGGTCGTATTGATAAGTCCAATCCAAATATTTACCTAGACTTTAATGCCATCGGCAAAGGGTATGCAGTTGATGTGTTATCATCGATGATGGAAAAGAGGTTTGGCTATACCAACACTCTTGTTGAGATCGGTGGTGAGCTCCAAGCCAAAGGCAAACATATTCTTAAAAACACCTCATGGACTGTTGCGATTGATGCCCCTAATGAAGATGCAGCAGAACGGAATTTACTACGAACACTCACACTTCAAAATCAGGCCCTGGCGACATCTGGAAATTATCGGAAATTCCGAATCGACGAGAAGGGCAATAAGTATGTACATACGATTAATCCTTTTGACGGCATGGCGCAACCATCTAAGGTGCTGAGTGCATCGGTAATTGCAGCAGACTGTATGACCGCAGATGCCTATGCAACGGCCTTGATGTCGATGCCCATATCGAAGATTGAAACATTATCCTTGGATGGGATTGAATATATGTTGGTTCTAGCTGGGGATAATGGAAATTATGATATTCAACGGAGCCCAGGATTTCCTTCGCTCAATTTGCCTTAGTACAAACCGGAATGATTTCGTTGGCTGGCACTGCATAGCGTGTCTGTTCTTCTAAAGTAAGTTGCTCAGCATAAGCCAACATCTTTACTGTAAAGCCAACTTGCTCAAGTCTGTTTTGATAATCTTTCCCATAGATTCGAACATGATCATATTGTCCAAAAACTTGAGCGCGCTCTTTGGGGTCTGTAATGCGATCGTCCTCAAAGGTGTCTTGATCGAGGCGTAAGGGAACCTGCAGAATCGCAGTTCCTCCAGGCTTAAGCACGCGATATATCTCTTGCATGGCGATTTTATCGTTGGAAATGTGTTCCAAGACATGATTGCAAACGACCCAATCAAACTGTTGATCGGAAAAGGGGAGGTTACAAATATCAGCTTGTACATCGGCGATGGGAGAGTGCAAGTCAGAAGTGATATAGCTTCGGTGGTTTAGCTGTCGAAAGCGTTTGACAAAGGCCTGTTCGGGGGCGATATGTAAGACATCAACAGCACGATCGAAAAAGTCGGTTTCTCGATCAAAATACAACCACAACAGTCGATGTCTTTCGAGTGAAAGAGTTCCCGGGCTCAGCACATTTGACCGTTGTTTATGGTAGCCATAGGGTAAAAACTTACGATAGGATTTTCCATTGATTGGATCGGTAAATCCCTTGCCACGATACCACAAGTCGAGTAGGGGATAAAGCCATTGACTCACTCGTATCAACAGTGGGCGAGGGAAAAGACGCAATGCAAAACGAAACAAGGCACTCACTTGCTCAATGGTTTTGTTCGAAAGCGATCTTCTTCATCACTTTGAATACCAAGTGCTTGATAAACATAATCAAAAGTTGAGAGCAATTCAGGTTGACCATTAACAATGGCAATATTGTGCTCAAAATGCGCACTTGGTTTACGGTCTGCAGTCAGGATTGTCCAGCCGTCGGAAAGTTGATTGATTTTGTGAGTCCCCATATTGATCATAGGTTCAAGGGCGACGACCATCCCATCTTGAAAGGCCTTGCCACTCCCTCGTCGTCCGTAGTTTGGCATTTCTGGTTTTTCGTGCATTGTTTTACCTAGACCATGTCCGACCAACTCGCGAACAACCCCATAGCCATAGGACTCCACATATTGCTGTATGGCATGACCAACATCACCGACTCGTTTGCCGACACAAAATTGCTCAATGCCAATAT
>Ga0213865_10000780_pt1 | contig 21312 bp, 34 predicted proteins | sample PICome_6_FD_160100 | JGI IMG/M metagenome (GOLD analysis project Ga0213865, IMG submission 160100) | Coastal seawater microbial communities near Pivers Island, North Carolina, United States - PICO282 | ecosystem: Environmental > Aquatic > Marine > Coastal | place: USA: North Carolina...
TTATTTTAATCAGAGCCTCCGACCCCTTCAGAGCCTTTCTTGGATTTATCGAAGGCATTCCAACCAGGTCAGGAATAGAAGCGTGTGAATGTTGATTTTCCAGTATGGATGATCGAACGCCTAGATTGTGAAGCCAATCGCATGGGTGTGCCTCGCCAATCCCTGATCAATGTTTGAATTGGCGTACATCTTGACGCGCTCAAGTTAAAAAAATACTGAAGACAAACAAGGTAGGACAGTTCCGTTACGCGCTCCGCGCTGCGCTAATGCTTACCTTTGACGTCTGTAAAAGAATTGAAATTCCAATTTTTAGGCTGTAGTATTCAAGAATGCCCGAAATATCCAGATTTCTAGGGATCATCATCCGCATGTATTATCGCGATCATGCGCCTCCGCACTTTCATGCAGAGTATGGTGAATACGAAGTAACTGTAGATATACTCACAGGCGTAATTACTGGACATTTCCCGAAAAGAGCCCTAACGGCTGTTCTCGAATGGTATGAACTCCACCAAGATGAGCTGCTGCAGGATTGGAAGCTTGCCGAACAGCGCGAACCACTAGAACCTATTCAACCCCTAGAATAATGAAATTCCCACACATTATAAAAGCTGAGTATTTAGACGGATACAGGATCTGGGTAAGATTTCGCGATGGTACCGAAGGCGAAGTCAATTTAGTCAATGAACTCAATGGAACCGTATTTGCCCCCCTGAAGGACATCGACTTTTTCAAGGAGTTTACACTAGAAGGTAACACCTTGACTTGGCCGAATGGTGCCGATTTCGCACCTGACTTTATCCACTCATCTCTAAGGCAGATCCAGACGGCGTAGTCGTGTATTCTGCAAAATATGAATGAATATATCGCTTATCTAGGACTTGTTATACTAGGCTTTTTTCTCTTTTTCCTTGGCAACCTTTTGCTCGGGAAGAAAAATAATGGAGGGAAACGGTTCGTCACCTGCCTAGCAGGAGCCTTCCTTTCCGGCATCGGAGCAATTATACTACTAGGCGCCTACAAAGCTGGCGACAGGAGCGAAGCGTTCACGTGGCTCGTGTCAGCAGGAGGTCTATCTGCGTTGGCTCTTGGTCTCTGGCGGATGCTCTGGAGCGTGAAAGCAAAAAATGAAAAGGTCGAAAAAGTGTTCGATTCTATCTTAGGCGGGATCTAAGAGCGCATGAGCAGAACCAGCCGACACAGGCCACCCCATGTCACCCGCCCGTAGATCCGCGAATCACTTGAATTATAAACTCGTCAGTCTGGATGCCTGGCCTAGACGTTGGCGCCGCCTGTGAGCTGCCTTTATGGCAGGCCCCATTTTTATAAGCTTGTATAAGCGCCTATCAGCGCTTGCCGGCTGTGCCGGCTCCTATCTAAAGAGACTATAACAACTCGGCGATTGAACCAAATTCGGGATTGTAGAGGCGTTTGTAGGTGCGGATGGCCAAGTCATCTGTCAGTCCAGCGATGAAGTCGCATATGATCCGGTGGCGCATCAGTGGATCGCTGGTGGCCGCTAGCAGCGCTTGTTCATTTTTGGGCAATAGTTTGAGTGCGCGGGGACTTTCAGGCGCCAAGCAACTTTCGCTCAAGGCGGCATAGAGTCGGTCGAGTATAAAGCCTCCCTTAAACTCAATTTGCTGTAATTGGGGCGATTGAAAGATCAGTTGATAGGCAATTTTTTTGTAGAGTTGACTTTCAGTGATGCGTTCGGGGCTAATGATTAGATCAAAGGCATGGCGATGGGTTTGTTGCGATAAAAAACCTTTGCGGGGCTGGAGGGAGCAGTCCGTCACAAACTGGCCTACGCGCCAGCCAAAATAGGCTTCGTAGCGATCTTCGCGAATGACCTTGCACAATTGATCGATCAGCTTTGCCTCATCCTCACTGAGACTTTGACTGCTGGCCCATTCGCTGATCGATCCCACCGAGAGATAACGAGCATGGACGCCGTCCACAATATCATTGAGGGAGTAAGCGGTATCGTCGGCCCAATCCATGATTTGGCATTCGATACTTTTAAACTGATTCAGATCAGCGGGTGCTGCGAGCGCAGCCGGCAGATGGCTTTGACCAAAAATGCGCTCACGATGGATGCTTTGGTGATCGTAGATAAAATGGTTTTCGGGGTAGATGGGCTTCCCTGAGGGATCTTTTTGAATACACTCGGAGTGCAGTGCTTTGTATTTCATGACCCCATCTAAGAAGGCGCGCGTGGGTGCGATCCCTTGTTTTTTCTGTGGTCTTTGGTAAATCAGTTCGGTCAGAATGCGCAGTGTTTGGGCATTGCCTTCAAAGCCGCCCTTGGTCTGGGTAATGTGATTAAGCCTGCGCTCGCCGATGTGCCCAAACGGGGGATGCCCCAAGTCGTGGGCGAGTCCGATGGCCTCGGTTAGGTCCGGATCAATGAAAAAATCTTGGCTGAGCAGGGGAGAGCGCGTCTTTAAGAACTCGCAGATGGAACGGCAGATTTTGGCCACCTCAATCGAGTGGGTCAGCCGGGTGCGGTAAAAGTCATATTCGCCCGATTGGAAGACTTGTGTCTTGGACTGCAGTTTACGAAATGGGTAGGAGAAAATGACGCGGTCGCGCTCAATTTGAAAGGCGTTGCGATAATCGTCCTGCGGTGTGGGCTTGTGGTCAAAGCGCTCCAGGTCGAATGCGTTGTAAAACTGGTTCTTCATAGCTAGTCGGAGGTCCTAGATTCGATAAAAGCCTTTTTGCGGCTTGGGACAACGCCCAATTCTTTACTTTTGTGGATTGCCATGCGGGCATTCAGTTTTCAAGTTGAGGCTATGAAACATCTAGGATGCTTTTTTATGCTGATGAGTTTATTGTTGGTCGCTGCGTGTAGCACCCCAACGAATAGCCCAAATAAAGGGCGCAACCTTGGGGCGCTGACAGGAGCTGTACTCGGCGGGATCGCGGGTAATCAAGTCGGTTCTGGTGGTAGCGGCAATGTCGCCATCGGTGCTGTTCTAGGCGGAGTTTTGGGCGGTATGGCCGGCAATGAGGTGGATGAGCGCAAAGCCAAGCTGGAGGCGGAAGAAGCCCAGCGTCAGCGCGAATATCAGGCAGAAGTGGAGGCGCAGAAAAAAATGGAGGCCTCCATCAAGGCCTTAGAAGCCCAGCGGGTGAAGGATGCCATCGCGCGCACCGCAACTTCTGAGGATGTGAAGGCCGCCGAGCGCGAAGCGGAACGGGTGGAAGCTCAGTTAGCGGCGGAGCGTGCGGCCTATGCGGCTTCGCAAGAGCGTGCGCGGCGTATTCAAGCGGCGCAGGAGCGCTTGGCTAAGGCGCAAGCTGAGCTGGCGGAATTAGAGCGTAAAAAGAGTGGCTCCGAGCTGAGTCCTGCGCCCTAAGCATCCTCTAATAAATCGATTAAGATGAAAGTACTCGTCGTCGGGGGTGCTGGCTATATTGGCAGCCATTGTGTGCGGCAGCTGTGTCTGGCGGGCCATCAGCCAGTGATTGTGGACAATCTGATTTTTGGACACCGCCAAGCGGTGCCGGCAGATCTGCCCTTTTACCAGGCCGATTTGGGAGACTATGCGCAGATGGTGCGTATTTTAGAGCAGGAGCAGATTGAGCTGGTCATGCATTTTGCGGCCTTTGCCTATGTGGGAGAATCGGTTTCGGATCCCCTTAAGTACTACGAAAATAATTTTGTGGCCAGTCTGCGCTTATTGAAAGCGATGCTTAAGGTGGGCGTGCGAAAGTTTGTCTTTTCATCCACATGTGCCACTTACGGTGTGCCCGCAAGCCTGCCGATTGTGGAGACGATGCCACAGCAGCCGATCAACCCCTATGGGCAGACAAAGTTGGACTTAGAAAATTGTCTGCAATCATTGGCGCGGGCGCATGGACTGAGTTTTGCCGCTTGTCGCTATTTTAATGCTGCTGGAGCGGCTGCGGATGGCCGTATTGGTGAAGACCATGATCCAGAGACGCATTTGATTCCACTCGTTATCGACGCCGCACTTGGGCGGCGAGCGAGTGTCAGTATTTTCGGTACTGACTATCCCACACCGGATGGGACCTGTTTGCGTGACTACGTGCATGTAGATGACTTAGCGCGCGCGCACATTGCGGCATTCGATGCCTTGCAGCCAGCGGGGGTGCAGCTTTTCTACAATTTGGGTACGGGGCAACCTTGCTCCGTCCGGGAAATTATTGCTTGTGTGGAGGCGGTCTCTGGACAAAAGATATGCGTCCATGAAGAGCCCCGGCGCGCAGGGGATCCGCCCGCACTCTACGCCGACGCCAGCAAAGCGCAGCGTGAACTGGGCTGGCAATTAGAGCATCCGACAATCCATAGCATCATTGAATCGGCCTGGCGCTGGCATCAAAGTCATCCGAATGGCTATGCCGGCACCTGATGTGCGTGCTATTTCGCCATTGAGCTCGCAGTATCCCGCCTAAAGATCACTAAACTGGGCTTATTTTTGTCCGCTTTACCGATGCGGCTGTCTAAGCGCCAACCCGAAAGATTTAGTGTTAAGTGGCCGGGTAACTCGATTAATAGCCAGGTGTCGAGATGGCTGAGGCTGGCCACTAAATTTGAAAAAGTGGACTGGAGTTGTGTTGCAATCTGATCGTATGGTGGGTCGACAAAAATGAGGTCGAAAGCGGCTATCGGGCTGCGCTGACGCAATAGGTCGCCGCGGTGGATGTGCGTCGATTCAGGCTCAAATCCTCCGCTCTTGAGGACCTGTTTGCAATTGTACTCCAAGCAGTTTAGGGCGGCTGAATTTTTTTCAAAAAAGTGAACTTGAGCCGCGCCCCGACTCAAAGCTTCCAGACCATAGCTGCCGGTGCCGGCATAAAGATCGGCGACGCGCGCTTGGGAGACGCGGTGGCCCAAGCGCGAAAAGATGGCCTCGCGCATCCGGTCGGTTGCCGGGCGCGTGAGGGGGCCCTTGGGTGCACGCAGGGGAATCCCGCGCGCCGCTCCGCCTGTTATGCGCATCTTGCTGGCAGTCTATTAGACCGGCGTGCGCACGGCACGCCAGACGGCCACCAATTGTCCGACCAAGTCCGAAAGTTCGTTGAGCGGTATTTGGCTGGCAGCATCCGAAATGGCCTGACTGGGATCGGGGTGAGTTTCTAGGAAGACGCCATTGGCCCCGGCAGCCAGTGCTGCTTTTGCCAGCGGTGCCACGTATTCGCGCTGACCGCCACTGATGCCGCCTGCGGCCCCCGGCAGCTGGACGCTGTGAGTGGCATCGATAATGGTCGGGTGCTCATTTTGGGCCATGATGCTAAAGCTGCGCATGTCGACCACCAAATTCTGGTAACCAAAACTGGTTCCACGATCCGTTTGCCAGATTTCATTGGCACCAGATTCTTCCAGTTTTTTGGTGACAAAGGCCATTTCATAGGGGGACAAAAACTGGCCCTTCTTAACATTGACCACACAGTCAGTTTTCGCAGCGGCCTGTAAAAGATCCGTCTGGCGGCAGAGGAAGGCGGGGATTTGTAGAACATCCACGACCGCGCCAACCTGCGCGCACTGCTCGGGTAGATGGATGTCGGTTAGGGTTTGAAAGCCGTAATTTTGCTTTATCTGGGAGAAAATTTCCAAGCCTGTCTCCATTCCAGTGCCGCGTGGACTGCTGATAGAGGTGCGGTTGGCCTTGTCGAAAGAACCCTTAAAGATCAGCGTCAGCTCTGGATAGCGAGCCTGCAATTGAGCCAGTTCGTCAGCCACCTGCTGGCAGATGCTAGCATTTTCCAAGGAGCAGGGCCCTGCAATGAGTAGAAGTTTGGATGCGTCGTATACCATGCAGAGCAGTTAGCATCAGCAGGGAGGCGAAGCCAAGCTAGAATTGTCATTGAGATCTATTGTCTCTCTATCAGGTGGGACAGTCTGTGTAGCAAATGCATGCATCGACGCGATTATGACGCAGCTTGTACAGCCCAATGTAACGACACACATCATTGAACCCAAACTATGCAAACGGATTTTTTGAGCATTAGAGTTATGATTGTAAGTTTCCTTACTCTAGGCACATTTCTAATGCATCGCATTAGAAATGCGCTCACCAATAGGGTGCTCAAAAAGTGGTCCGGTCTGCTTCGCATCCGGTCTTGTCGCATAGCTCGGAACTTAGGTGACCACGGCACATGGCTGCCTATCAGGCCAGCAGTCACGTATGTTTATACGCTCCCTTTGCCTTCAGTTGCCGAGCACCGTGCTCAGCCTGTTGCATAATTAGGGTTGAATGAAACCCCCAATAAGGGCACTGAGAAAAAAAATACAAAAAATCTTGCACAGTTTACATGAAGCGCTACTTTGTGCGTTTTTCTCAAATTTCAGCATACTCATATTAATGCCTACAATTAACCAACTCGTCCGCAATCCACGTGTCGTCCAAAAGGAGAAATCCAAGTCGCGTGCTCTTAGCAAGAATCCGTTTCGCCGCGGTGTCTGTGTTCAAGTCATGACGCGTACACCCAAAAAGCCGAACTCTGCTATTCGTAAGGTGGCCAAAGTGCGTTTGACCAATGGGATTGAAGTGATTGCCTACATTCCAGACGAGGGTCACAACTTACAAGAGCACAGCATCGTGCTGGTGCGTGGTGGCCGTGTGAAGGACTTGCCCGGTGTGCGTTACCATATTGTGCGGGGTGCCTTGGACTGTGTCGGCGTGGAAAAACGTCGCCGTAGCCGTTCTAAATATGGAGTCAAACGTCCTAAAGACGCTTAATTAGCTTTTATACTCAAACTTTTTTATCATGTCCCGTCGTCGTCAAGCAGTCAAACGTCCTCTAATTCCAGATGCTCGCTACAATAGCACCTTGGTCACTAATCTTGTGAATATGATCATGGAGCGGGGCAAACGCAGCCTTGCGGAGCGCATCGTGTACACCGCATTTGAGCGGCTTAGCGATAAGCTGCAAAAGGGCAATCCTGTGGATCTTGTGATGAGCGCGCTGGAAAACACACGTCCTAAACTGGAAGTGAAGAGTCGTCGTGTGGGAGGAGCAACTTACCAAGTGCCGGTTGAAGTGACTCCGGAACGGCAGCAAAGCTTGGCCTTTCGCTGGATGGTGGGCATTGCGCGCAAGCGTAAGGGCGTTCCCATGGCTGAGGCGCTAGCGGACGAACTAGTGGATGCCTTTAACAATACGGGTGCAGTTGTGAAGAAGAAAGAAGAGATGCACCGGATGGCACAGGCAAATCGAGCATTTGCTCACTTGCGCTGGTAGTCGTCAGCCTAATTTTTTTGTTCTTTTCCAGTTTATTGTATGTGTGCTTCAAAAGCAGTTGATTGCTTGGCGACCGATGCGCCCGAGAGACTCCAGTCTCTGCGGAACATTGGAGTGGTTGCACACATAGATGCTGGAAAAACCACCACGACAGAGCGCATTCTTTTCTATGCGGGCGTGGTGCATAAAATGGGTGAGGTGCATGAAGGCAATGCACTCACTGACTGGATGGAGCAAGAGCGCGAGCGTGGAATCACCATTACTTCCGCGGCTGTTTCCTGCAATTGGACCAATGCAGCCGGTCCTTACCAGGCTTGTGCACACCAAATTAATCTGATCGATACGCCTGGCCATGTCGACTTTACGGCGGAGGTCGAACGCTCCTTGCGGGTTTTGGATGGAGCCGTCGGTGTCTTTTGTGCAGTTGCTGGTGTGCAGCCGCAGTCGGAGACGGTTTGGCGGCAACTCACCAAGTATCAAGTCCCCAGTATTGCCTTTGTCAACAAAATGGATCGGGTCGGGGCTGACTTTTACGCCACGGTCGATTCCATGAATGATCGGCTTAAGGCCAACGCGCATCCTGTCTGTATTCCAATCGGTCAAGCAGACCAGTTTGCGGGCTTTGTGGACTTAGTGGAAATGCGTGCCTGTATTTTTGACGCGAACGATCCCAGTGGCCTGCAATTTGATTGGCGGCCCATCCCAGAGGATTATCAACAAAAGGCGGCTGAGTATCGGGAAGCTTTAATTGAAGCGCTGGCTGATGTGGATGATACGGTCGCGGATATTTACTTAGAGCAGGGAGAACTTACGGCCAGTGACCTTTACTTGGCAATTCGCAAGGCAAGTATTGCCTCAAAATTCTGTGCGGTGATGCCGGGCAGCTCCCTTAAGAACAAGGGCGTTCAATTTTTATTGGAGTCCGTAGTCAACTATTTGCCCTCTCCATTAGATATTCCGGCTGCTTCAGCTTTAGATGCTCAGGAGGCCAGTGTTGAAATTGCAGCCGATCCAGCCGCAGAATTTTCTGCTTTGGCTTTCAAGCTGATGAGCGATGGGTTTGTGGGGAAATTGGTGTTCGTGCGCATTTACTCTGGCACCCTCAAGAAGGGAGCGGCCCTCCTGAATCCGCGTACTGGAAAGACCGAGCGTATCTCGCGGCTGCTACTGATGAAAGCTAACAGTCGCGAAGATATTGAGTCAGCCAGCGCTGGTTCAATTTGTGCGTTGGTAGGCGGACGCGATATTGTGACGGGAGATACGCTCTGCAGTCGTGCGCTGAATGTGCGTTTAGAACCACCAACGTTTCCCGAGCCGGTGATTTCGATGTCGATTGAGCCAAATTCCAGTTCGGACAAAGATAAAATGGAAATAGGCCTGCAGCGGCTATCCGAAGAGGACCCCACCTTTGTGGTCACTGAGGACGAGGAAACGGGCCAAACGCTGATTTCCGGGATGGGCGAATTGCATTTGGAGATTATCAAAGATCGCTTATTCCGAGAATTTAAGGTTGTGGCGGCTGCTGGCAGACCGCAGATTGCTTATCGTGAAACGGCTAGCCAATCGGCACAAGCTGAGGGGCGCTTTATCCGACAGTTGGGAGAACAGAATCAGTTTGCAGTGGTGCGATTGGAGCTCCAGCCATTGCAGCCCGGCCAAGGAGTTGAGGTGCATGTAGATCCAAATTGTGACTTACCGAAGGAATTTATACAAGCTTGTCAGGAGGGGCTACAGGAAGCCGCGCACAATGGTACGGTGGCGGGTTATCCGGTGGTGGCCGTCAAATTGCTACTGCTCGGAGGCGAATTGCATGAGGCGGATTCAAGTGAGTTGGCCTTTAAAATGGCAGGAATTTTTGCTTTCAAGAAGGCGATGGAAGCCGCTAGCCCCGTGCTGCTAGAGCCCGTCATGCGAGTTGAGGTAGAGACTCCGGATGAGCATCAAGGGGACATTATAGGGGATCTCAATCGTCGACGCGGCAACATTATCGATGTGAATAAAAAAATTGCCTTTACCTCCATCGTTGGACAGGTCCCCCTATCTGAGATGTTTGGCTATTCAACCACGGTGCGTTCTCTCAGTAAGGGGCGCGCTTCCTACAGCATGGAGCCCAATTCTTTCGAGCCCGTACCCAGTACGGTGCTGCATTCAATCTTAGAAACTTCAAATCGCGCTTTTGCGCACAACTAAATAGAAAACTATTATGAGTACACCACGTATCCGCATCCGCCTAAAGGGTTTTGACTATCGCGTTGTTGACCAGTCAGCAGTTGAGATCGTTGAAACTGCCAAACGCTCTGGCGCCAGAGTGACAGGACCTGTTCCACTTCCGACCAAGGTTGAGAAGCTTACGGTCAACCGTTCTGTTCATGTAAATAAGAAGTCTATGGACCAGTTTGAAGTTCGTACGCACAAGCGGCTGATTGATATTGTCGAGCCAACAGCCGCTACAGTTGATGAATTAAAGAAGCTGAATTTGCCCGCTGGTGTCGATATCACCATTAATGTTTAAAAAAAATAAAATCAAGAGTTGACCTGTGTGTGAAGATTCGCTTCTTTCGCGCGCTCGCTCTCTGCAATTAAATTTAACAATCACACTAAAGCAGGTTTCAATGATGCCATGCATCACCTGCCAATTAGTCTTATGAAACTCGCCTTATTAGGAAAAAAAATAGGAATGACACAGGTATTTGACGATGCCAATCGTCTCGTGCCCGTTACGGTCATCGAAGTGGGTCCATGTCCCATTACACAAGTTAAAACCGATGAAAAGGATGGCTACAGCGCTGTTCAAATCGGCTACAGCCAACAGAAGAAGCAGCGCTTGTCGCGTGCGGAAGCAGGGCACCTAGATAAAGCAGGTGTGGATCCGGTTTCTCGGCTAGCAGAATTTCGTGTTCAGGCCGATAATGATTTGAAGGCAGGCGATGTCCTGACCGCAGATCACTTTAAAGCTGGCGAAAAGGTGGACGTCATTGGCACCACCAAGGGTCGTGGCTTCCAAGGGGTGGTCAAGCGCTATGGCTTTGCGGGTGGCCCTGCATCGCATGGTTCTATGTTTCATCGTCGAGGCGGTTCTTACGGTATGTGCCAGTGGCCCGGACACGTGATTAAAGGTAAGAAGATGCCAGGACACATGGGAGATGTGCAGCGCACGGTCCAAAATCTCACAGTTGTGCAAGTCAATGCCGAGAAAAACTTGATTTTGGTCAAAGGGAGTCTTCCAGGTGCCAAAGGTAGTTTGGTGACGGTTCGCAATTCAGTTAAAGAAAAGAAGCAGCAAGCCTAAGCTTTGTAGAGAAAGATAGCCAATGAAGTTTAAAGTTTACAGCCCGGATGGTACTGCATCCAAGGATTTAGAGTTTTCCAATTTCCCCAGCTTTGCCGATGACAAAGGTGTTGCTGCCTTGCGACAGGTGGTGATTGCGCACCAAGCCAATGCACGTCAGGGAAATGCGAGCACCAAGACCCGCGCCGAAGTGGCTGGGTCTGGTAAGAAGTTGTTCCGCCAGAAGGGGAGTGGTACTGCTCGCCAAGGTTCTCGCCGCGTGCCGCATCAGCGCCATGGTGGTGTGGCTCACGGACCCAAGCCTCGTGATTACAGCCAGAAGATTAATCGTAAGATGAAGCAGCTAGCATTGCAGCGTGCATTGTTTGAACGTGCACAGGCAGGTGGCATTTCTGTGATTGAGTCCTTCGAGTTCGATGCGCCAAAAACTAAAGTATTTAACTCTGTTCTTAAAAACATTATGCCGAGTTCCGGCAAAGTTCTGGTAGTCGATGATGTGTTTGCTCAAAACACGGCCTTGTCGGCCCGCAATGTGGACGGCTTGTCGATGACCGAAGCTGGTAACCTTAACGCACTCGATTTGGTGCGCTCTCGTAATATTTTAATCAGCGCGAAAGGAATTGAGACCTTAATCACTCGCGCAAACGGAGGTGAGTCATGATTCCTGTCGACCAAATCATTAAAGAGTATCGTGTAACTGAAAAAGCGGCGAATCTATCTGCTGATTTAAATCAGTACACATTCGAAGTATCTTCACGTGCCAATCGTACCGAGGTAGCTCAAGCTGTTTCCAAATTGTTCGATGTCAAAGTCAAGCGCGTTAACATTTTAATCAAAAAGTCCAAGGTGAAGTCTGATCGCTCTCGTCGTGGGCGTCCCGGTGTTGTCAGTGGCTATAAAAAAGCTATCGTCACCTTGGCTGAAGGCGAGAAAATTGAACTCGTATAATTATTAGGAGAATCCATTATGCCATTGTTAGATTCCAGACCTTTAACTCCCGGACAGCGTTTTCTTACGCGTAACAAGCAGGAGGTAAGCAAAAAGCGCCCTGAGCGTCTTTTGACGGTTAAAAAGCACAGTAAGAAGGGCCGTAATTGCTACGGACGCATTACTTCTCGCCGCCGTGGTGGTGGCCACAAGCGCAATTACCGTATTATTGACTTTCGACGCGACAAGATTGCGATTCCCGCTAAAGTGCAAGCAATCGAGTACGATCCCAATCGTAGCGCCAATTTAGCATTGTTGGCTTATGCTGACGGTGAAAAGCGCTATATTCTGGCGCCGCGTGGTTTGGCAGTAGGGGATATGGTCGTTAGTGCCAATGAACGTGTTGAGTTTACGGTCGGCTTTAGTTTGCCACTTGCAGTGATTCCACCTGCGACGAAGGTGCATGCGATTGAGCTGCATCCAGGCCGTGGGGCGCAAATCGCCCGCTCAGCCGGACAGGCTGCTCAGTTGATTTCAATTGATGGAGACCGGGCAACGGTAAAGCTACCTTCTGGCGAGACTCGTTACTTGAGCGCTCGCTGTCGTGCGACTATCGGTGAAGTCGGTAACCATGAACACCAGAATCAGAGTTTAGGCAAAGCTGGTCGTAGCCGCTGGCTGGGACGTCGTCCGCGGGTTCGTGGTGTTGCCATGAATCCCGTTGATCACCCCATGGGAGGTGGTGAGGGACGTACCTCTGGTGGTGGCCAGCCACAATCACCTTGGGGACAGCTATCTAAAGGGTTCCCCACGCGTAAGAAATCAAATCCGACAAATTCACAAATTTTGGTGCGTCGCAACGGTCGTCAGTTAAAGAAAAAGTAATCGCTATATAACATCATGTCTCGTTCCATAAAAAAAGGTTTTTTTGTTGACCCTCATCTGAGTAAAAAGGTCCAAATTGCACAGGCTAACAATGATCGTAAGCCTATCCAGACTTGGTCACGTCGCTCGACGATCACGCCTGATTTCGTCGGACTTAATTTCAACGTACATAATGGGCGCAGCTTTTTGCCGGTCTATGTTACGGAAAATATGGTCGGCCATAAATTAGGTGAGTTTTCGCCTACTCGTACGTTCAAGGGGCATCCAACAGGTAAAAAGTAGAGTTCCGATGTTGCGAGTACGTTTACAGTTGCTGTTTTGTTTGCGTAGCCTACTTATGGGTTGTGCGCTGCTTGCGGCTGCAGTGCTCTCTGCTGGGCGTCCAGCCTTTGTCAATCAGCCGCTGGGCCCCAGTTACAGTTCTAATATTCTATCGGTTGAATCACTCTTAGCTGCCGACATCGTATTACTTGACGGTGGCTTGCGTGATGGTTTGCAACCCGGCATGCTGTGTGAAATTTCTCGGGGAAGGCAACAAATTGGACAGATCGTCATTATCGAGTCATCCAGCACACGCTCTGCGGCGCTTATCACTTCGAAGATGCAACATTCTACATTTAAATCGGGTGATCGAGCCCGAGTACAAACAATTAAAAACGGTTAATACATATGCAGGTTCAAGCTTACACAAAATACGCACGTATGTCGCCACGCAAAGTTCGCGACATTACACGTGCCATCCAAGGTCGTAATGCCGCTGAGGCGGTTGACATCTTACGCTTTATTCCACGTAAATCAGCGCGTTTGGTCAAAAAGACGCTCGATTCTGCGATTGCGAATGCGGAGAATAATTTGAACCTATCCGCGGATTCATTGACTATTGAGTCCGCGATCGTTGAGCAGGGGCCAACATTTAAGCGTTTCCGACCAGCGGCCCGTGGTTCAGCTCACCCTTACAAAAAGTTTACCAGCCACATCCGCATTGTTTTAGCTGATCAATCGGCAGACTAATTTTATACTAATATCGATTATGGGACAAAAAGTACATCCAACTGGTTTTCGCCTAGCAGTAAACCGTGACTGGAATTCTCGCTGGTATGCATCCAAAAAAGAGTTTCCTGAGTTCATTAAGGAAGATCATACAATTCGCACCTTTTTGACCGGGCGCTTGCGCTATGCCTCGGTACCAAAGATTTTTATTGAACGTGCTTCGGGCCGGATTCGGGTTAAGTTATTCACCGCACGCCCTGGTGTGGTCATTGGCCGCAAGGGTGCCGAGCTGGACAAGCTGAAGGATCACCTAAATAAGGCTATTGGTAAGGATGTTATGCTGGATATTCAGGAAGTAAAGCGTCCTGATTTGTCGGCACAATTGGTCGCTGAAAATGTTGCGTTACAGTTGGAACGTCGGATTGCTTTTCGTCGCGCCATGAAACGTGCGGTTCAAACTACTATGGCTATGGGAGCCGATGGAATTCGGGTACAATGTGGCGGCCGTTTGGGCGGAGCTGACATTGCACGCACAGAGCAGCAACGTCAGGGGCGGGTTCCTTTACAAACTTTGCGCGCTAATATTGATTATGGCTTTAGTGAAGCTAGCACAGTGTATGGGATTATTGGTGTGAAATGCTGGATTTGCCTACCGGACGAATCTGAGATCTAGTTCCCCTTATTTTATTTTTAACGATTAGTGAATTATGGCTTATTTACCATCACGCACAAAATATAGAAAAGTCCACACCGGGCGTATTTACGGTGAGGCTCAATCTTGTAACACCGTCGCTTTTGGAGAGTTTGGCATCCAGTCGCTCTCTCGTGGTCGAATGACATCTCAGCAGATTGAAGCTGCTCGTGTTGCGCTCACTCGAAGCTTGAAACGTAAAGGTAAGGTCTGGATCCGCGTATTTCCACACAAACCGGTGACGAAGAAACCTGCCGAAACTCGTATGGGTAAGGGTAAGGGTTCAGTGGAACGATGGGTTGCCGTCATTCGCCCGGGTACAATGTTGTTTGAAGTTGCTGGCTGTTCTGCGAGTGCAGCTCGCGAGGCCTTACGTCTTGCCGATACAAAACTTCCCTTTCGCTGTCGTTTTGTAACACGCGAAGATTAATTTTTATAACTGAGATTTATTATGAGCACTCAAGCCATTCGTGAGCTATCTAATGCCGAAATTGAAAAGAAATTACGCGAAACACGTGAGGCCCACGTAAATTTACGCGTGCGCAAACAAATTGGTCAAGTTGAACAGAGCCACGAGCTCGGTAAGCTTCGCAAAGATATTGCGCGTCTCGAAACGATTCTTAAAGAAAAGAAACTGGCAACTGTGAGTGCTTAATTATTCTACGCCGATTCCTATGAATACAACACGTAATTCCCGTAAGTCTTTGACTGGAACAGTAACCAGTCGCTCCGGAGATAAGACCATCAAAGTCACTTATTTTTACAAGATTCCTCATCCACTCTACAAGAAGGAAATTCGCCGCAAGACGGTGGTGCATGCCCATGATGCAAGTAATGAATGTGGTCTTGGAGACAAAGTTGAGATCATGGAGACACGTCCGATTAGCAAACTAAAGCGCTGGCGTGTAACGCGTGTCTTGGAAGTTGCGCCTAAACTCGGCGGCGACGGTGTTGCTGAGTAAGTATTTTTAGATTAGAAGGGTTTTGTTATGATACAAATGAATAGCCGCGTCGTGATCGCGGACAATACTGGGGCAAAGTCGGCGGAGATGATTCGCCGCCTGGGACAAAACAAGCGCACCGCTGCTGTTGGTGATGTTGTCGTCTGCAATGTTAAAGAAGCTGCGACGGATGCATCTGTAAAAAAGGGTGAAGTTGTGCGTGCTGTCGTTGTTCGCACCAAGTCTCCTATCCGCCGAGCTGATGGTAGTTACCTCCGTTTCGATAATAATGCTGTGGTGATTATTAATGCCGACGGCAATCCCAAAGGATCCCGTATTTTTGGTCCAGTTGCTCGTGAATTGCGTGGGCAATATATGAAGATTATATCACTCGCTCCGGAGGTTCTATAGTATGGCTCAGTCGATTAAACGAGAGGAAGAAGTTGTGGTCATCGCAGGTGCTCACAAGGGCAAGCGCGGTAAAGTTCTATCTGTGAAAAATCAGTCTCGCATTATTGTTGAGGGTGTGAATTTAGTCACGAAGCATGAGCGTAAGTCTCAGGAAAACCCAGAAGGTACAAGCGTCGAACGTGAAATGCCGATTCATTATTCTAACGTCATGTTGGCCGCCAAGTACGATGCAAAGCGTGCTGGCTAACTGATTTATTTAATTTTATTGTTCATCCCAATCTGCGGGCCAGTAATCCGCACTAAATACAATGGCAGCAATACTCAAAGATCATTATAACAAACAGGTTGTACCAGATTTAATGAAAAAGTTTGGATACAAAAATCCGCACCAAGTACCCGCAATCACTAAGATTGTTTTGAATAGTGGGTTCGGTGCAACTTCTGATAAAAACCACGTTACTTATGTGAACGAGGAATTGGCGAAGATTGCAGGGCAACGCCCAGTGACGACGCGCGCAAAATTAAGCATCTCCAATTTTAAATTACGTGAGGGACAGCCCATTGGTGCTAAAGTCACCCTACGTGGCGATGCTATGTATGATTTCCTCGCTCGCTTAGTCAAAATTGCACTCCCTTGCATTCGTGACTTCCGTGGGGTGCCAACGAAACTGGATGGTCGTGGCAATTACACTCTCGGTGTCTCGGATCACAGTATTTTTCCAGAGGTGAGTGCGGAGGGAACGAGCGCGACTATTGGTTTAGATATTTGCGTGACGACCAGTGCACTGACTGATGACGAAGGTCGCGAACTATTGGCGCTCTTCGGCGTACCCTTTCGCAAAAATAGTTCTGAGGCATCTCAAGAGGAGTCTGCAGCTTAAGTTTAATCGTTTAAAATTTACAGTATGGCCAAAAAATCAGCAATTCAGCGAAACTTAAAAAGAGTTCGCCTCATTGAGAAGTACGCGAGTAAGCGTGCAGAACTTAAAGCGATCATCGCCGATCCGAATACCGATGATGAGGCTTTTTACAAAGCTCAGGCAAAATTAACTAAACTGCCCAAAAATAGTTCACCGATTCGTGCGCGTAATCGTTGTTCTGTCACCGGACGTCCCCGTGCTTACATTCGTAAATTCGGCCTTTCACGTATTACCTTCAGAGAGCTTGCGACCCGAGGAATGATTCCTGGTGTCACAAAGTCTTCCTGGTAATCCACTAAACACCCACTGAAAACCCACTAGTTACCACTATGGCAGTTCATGATACTATCGGAGATTTCTTGACCATTATTCGTAATGCGAGTTCGGCAGGAAAAAACACATGCACCTTTCAATACTCCAAAATGCGTTTGGCAATTGCGAGTATTCTTAAAGATGAAGGCTATATCTGCGACTTCAATGAGTCCGTAGATGCAAAAGGCTTCAAAGTCATCAGCATTCAATTAAAATTTGTGAATCAGGTTCCTGCGATTACAGGCATTCAGCGCCACAGTAAACCAGGGCGTCGTTTGTATTACGGTACACGCGATATTCCTCGGGTACTGGGTGGACTAGGGGTTGCGATTTTGACAACTTCTAAGGGTGTCATGCGCGCTCGGGATGCTCGCGAGCAGGGCGTTGGTGGCGAATTAGTGTGTAAAGTTTGGTAATAGTAGGAGACTATATTATGAGTAGAATTGGTAAACTTCCTATTGCGATCTTAGACAAAGCCGAGGTCACTATTGATGGACAGTCTGTGACTGTTAAAGGGCCTAAAGGTGAACTTAACAAGTCCTTCGATAATTCAGTGACGATTGAACAAGTCGAGAATACGATCGTCGTTCAGCCTAATGGAGATAGCCGTCATTCTCGTGCGATGTTTGGTACGGTTCGTTCTATCATCAACAGTATGGTGATTGGTGTCGTTAATGGTTTCTCTAAGCAGCTGCTTATTAAAGGGGTTGGTTTTCGGGCTACCTTGCAGGGGGATCAGCTTGATCTTGCGCTGGGTTATTCACATCCGGTTGTTTTGACAGTTCCTGCCGGTGTTCAGGTAACGGTTGCCGATGGTACCAAGATCAGTATTACTGGTGCTGACAAGCAGGTTGTCGGTGAGTTGGCTGCCACGATCTATTCTTACTTCCCTGCAGAGCCTTACAAGGGCAAGGGGGTCCAAATTATTGGGCAGTATGTACGTCGTAAAGAGGGCAAGAAGTCTGCATAATTTCAATTATTGATCAAAATGAAACGCTCAAATAAAGATACACTTTTACAAAAGCGCCGCTGGCGCATCCGCAAAAAGATTAAGGGCACTGCGGAGCGCCCACGTCTCGCTGTCCATTTTTCTAACAAAAATATCTATGCACAGTGTATTGATGATACGAAGGGACATACTCTAGTATTTGCCAGCACACTGGCGAATGAGGCTAATAAAGCCAACAATGCCGGTGCCAGCGTCCTAGGTCAGTCTCTCGCGGAAAAGGCAGTCGCTGCCGGTGTTAGCACGGTGGTATTTGATCGTTCTGGTCGCCGTTACCATGGTTGCGTCAAATCCTTTGCAGAAGCTGCTCGTCAGGGTGGTCTAAAGTTTTAAAGCCTTATTATATGAGTAGACAGAATAAATCATTTTCTCCTGTGACTGAAGCAGAGGAGGCACCCGAGTTTGTTGAGAAGGTTGTGCACATTAATCGTTGTGCCAAGGTCGTCAAGGGCGGTCGTCGTTTCAGCTTTGCTGCCTTAGTGGTTACCGGCAATCAAAAGGGTGAGGTCGGCGTCGGTTACGGAAAAGCTAAGGAGGTCCCCGAGGCGATTCGTAAGGGTTCTGAACAGGCTAAGAAAAACCTTGTCAGCATTAAATTACGCGGTGACACCATCCCGCACCATGTTTTGGGTGAGGCAGATGGTGGAAAAGTTCTGCTACGCCCAGCATCGGATGGTACCGGTGTAATTGCAGGTGGCGGCGTACGTGCCGTACTGGAGTCTGTCGGGATTAAGAATATTTTATCCAAGTCCCTAGGGTCGAACAATCACCTGGCGATGGTTAATGCGACTATGGACGCGCTACAACAATTGCGCTCAAATGACGAAATCAAGAAAATTCGTTTTTCTGAGCCAGCAGTGACCACAGTATAAGGAGACGCTGTCATTATGAATCTTGATAATATTCCAACAATTAAGGGGGCTACGCATCCTACCAAACGTTTAGGCCGTGGTGAGGGTAGTGGTCATGGTAAAACCTCCGGTAAAGGCCATAAGGGTCAGAAATCTCGCTCGGGTGGTGGGATCCGCATCGGTTTTGAAGGTGGCCAAATGCCACTGTACCGTAAACTGCCGCGACGTGGGTTTAATAATTTTAATTTTAAAACCAGTTATCAATTGGTTAACTTGAAGCATTTGGAGAAGATTGATGGGGACATTGTCAACCGCTCCACTCTGCTCAGCGCTGGGCTTATCCGCGACAATAGTCAGGCGATAAAGTTACTGGGTGATGGAGAGCTCTCCCGTGCTTTCACGATCGAACTTGACCAGATCTCTGCATCTGCGAAAGCGAAGGTTGAGGCAGCTGGCGGTCAGATCAAATCAGCCTAGATCGTCTTGTTAGGTGGCTTTAACTAGCTGCCTTTATCGGACTAGTTTCTTGTTACCATGTTTTCCGCATTTACCAACTCGTTAAAGATTCCTGAGCTCAGGCAAAAGATTTTCTTTACCTTGTCGCTGTTATTTATTGCGCGTGTAGGCGCAAACATTCCGCTCCCTGGAATCAATACGGCGCCGATTCAGGCTTTTTTGGCGGATCAATCTTCTGCTGGTGGTGGTCTGGTCGGTTTCTACAACATGTTTACTGGAGGCGCATTACTCAATGGTGCCTTGTTTGCTTTGGGCATTATGCCCTACATTAGCGCATCGATTATTATGCAATTAGTGGGGGCGGTGTTCCCTGCAATTGCGCGTTTGCAACAAGAGGGGGATGTAGGACGTCAAAAAATAAATCAGTATACCCGTTATCTGACCTTAGTTATTTGCATGGTGCAAGCTTTGTTGTTGTTGGTCGCTTTGTCCACCAATCCAGGAAGTCTGATCGGGCAGGGGTTTAATCCAGCGGAGTACGGTAGTGTGGTCCTTTCCAGTCAAGTTGCGTTCCTTATAACGGGGACTATATTCCTGACAGCTGGCACCATGATCTTAGTGTGGCTCGGTGAGCAAATTACGGAAAAAGGTATCGGCAATGGCATTTCATTGCTCATTACGGTTTCGATTATCTCTGGTTTGCCTGGTGCGGTTGCCTCCGCGTATCAAATGTTTGTCACTCCAGTGGGAGCTGAAAGTGCTTCACTTGGTGTGCCTGAAGGTGTTCTAATGTTGGCGCTACTGTTTGCCGTCACCGCTGGCTTGGTTGCTATTACTCAAGCACAGCGAAAAATTCCGGTACAGTATGCTAAGCGGGTTGTTGGGCGCAAGGTTTACGGCGGCCAAAGCTCTTTTTTGCCCTTAAAAGTCAACTATGCAGGGGTCATGCCTGTCATTTTTGCCAGTGCGATTTTGATGTTTCCCGCGCAAATTTTGACGTACATCGGATCTGCAACGGAGATGCGCTTCTTCAATGAAATGGCGGACTCGGTGGCCCATGGTCAACCTGCCTATTATATTGTTTTTGGCCTACTCATTTTGATATTTAGTTATTTCTGGGTTTCGATGATGTTCAAACCCGTTCAGATCTCTGACGATCTGAAAAAAAATGGTGGTTACATTCCGGGTGTGCGCCCGGGCGAGCCTACCGCAAAATTTTTAGACCATATAATGACGCGCCTCACACTGGCTGGTGCACTTTCACTGACTCTCATCGCCCTTTTTCCGGATATCCTGTTGTTTGCGTATAATGTTCCATTTAATGTAGCCATTTTCTTTGGCGGCACTGGAATGCTGATTACGGTTGGTGTATTATTGGATACGATGCGTCAGATCGAGACCTACTTGTTGCAACGTCACTACGACGGCTTTTTGAAAAAAGGTAAAATCCGAGGCCGCTCTGCAGCCCGCAATAAGCAGCTTGTCGACACCGCTGGAATTAATGACTTTTGGAAAGCTTGGCGTCCACTTCTTGTGATCGCGGTTGGGCTTTTTGTTCTCGGTCTCGCCTCTTGGTTCTTTAATCTGGGGTAGTCCTTGTTGCCCCAATTACTCAATTGATACCCTAAGGTTTTTGATTCTTTATCTGTGGCCAAGCACAAATTTATTCGTGATACAGACAGTATCGATGGTATCCGATCGGCTTGCCAGGTCGCGGCTACCGTGCTCAAAAAGATGAAAGATGCGGTATGCGTGGGGATGACGACAGCGGAGCTTGACGAGATCGGGCGTGAGTGGATTGAAAAACTTGGCGCTGAAAGTGCCTGCCACCAGTATCAAGCAGGGGAACATACATTTCCAGCGCACACTTGCCTGTCGATTAACGAAGAGGTTGTGCATGGAATTGGGAAATCCCATCGGAAAGTTGAACCAAGTGACGTGGTTTCCATAGATGTGGTCGTTCGCTACAATGGCTTTATTGGTGATAATGCGACAACTGTCGCGATTGCGCCGGTAAAGCCAGCAGATCAAGCGCTCTTATCAGTAACCGAGGCAGCGCTCGATTATGCAATTGGCTTTGCCAAACCTGGTAATCGTGTGGGGGATATTTCAAATGCGGTGGAGCGGTTTGTGCGCCGTCATAATTATGGAATTGTACGCGACTTCGTCGGGCATGGTGTCGGGCTGACGATGCACGAGGCTCCGCAAATTCCGAATTACGGGCGTCGTGGTAAAGGAGCCCTCCTCAAGCCAGGCATGGCACTCGCAATAGAGCCGATGGTGAATCTCGGCAGTCACGAAGTGCGAATTTTGGATGATGGCTGGACTGCGGTTACGGTCGATGGTCAAAATTCCGCCCACTTTGAGCATACAGTGCTGGTGACGGAGGGCGAACCAGAAATTTTAACAATTCCTAAA
>Ga0213865_10000784_pt1 | contig 21220 bp, 36 predicted proteins | sample PICome_6_FD_160100 | JGI IMG/M metagenome (GOLD analysis project Ga0213865, IMG submission 160100) | Coastal seawater microbial communities near Pivers Island, North Carolina, United States - PICO282 | ecosystem: Environmental > Aquatic > Marine > Coastal | place: USA: North Carolina...
CTTAAAAGACGTACATGTTGTTTGAATTATTGCCATACCCTATCTCCTACGCGGCGGGTTGCCTGTATGTATCAGTTCTCAACTTCGCACCCAAAGAAGCCATATTGATAAGGGCTGATGAATATCTTTCGTTATACAACTGAACCATATCGCCTTCGCCTTTCATAAACGTATACGCTTCTATAAGGGATCCGTAAAGCAATGTCGCTTCCGCATTGTCGCCAAGCCAAGATGTGCCAGAGGTGACAATAGAAGGTGGATCATAATAGTAATGCAACTCCAAGTCATATGCTGCATCAGGCGTAGGGCCAAGCAAAAAGTTGCCATTACCTGTAGCGGTATCCCCATCAAATATTGCGTAATACTGTGGCAATCCCTGCACCGTGGTGTCGGGGTAGGCTTCCCGCACAAAGTTTACCTCTTTGTCTAAAAGGTAAGTGTATGTTGTGCCGTTGATAATAGCCAAGGAGAACGTGGCTAGAAAGTCATCAGGCCTCGCAACATACTTATTGCCAGCGTTTACATTGCCTGTGACGTTTCTGCGTAGCTCTGGAATGGTGATATCCCTAAAAATCCGCTCTTCAGCCTGACGCACAAAGTTAGGAATATTGGTCACAAAGGTACTCTCTGTGTTCTCCGTATAGTCTTTAATTGCTTGCGTCAGTTCTGAATAGTTCATTTGAACTTTTCCTTATGCCATCCTAAACTTGCCACCTTTAGAGGCAGCGCCCATACCACGGCAGCTACCACCATCGCGCATTTTCTTAACCTTACCGCCATAGGCCATTTTGCCTTTTCCATCAGCAGCATAAAATGGAACTTCTACACCATCTGAGTTCTTTACCATCTTCAAAGAACCACCATCCTTCATGGCAATAGGCTTGTTACGCATCATATAACCACCGCCCATTTTGTATTGGACTTCTTGATCTGTATCTTTAGCCGCCTTCTTAGCTGCCTTCATGCCCGCTTTAGTATACGGGAACTCTTTACTTCCGACCTTTGGCATATCAAACTCCTAAGTTATGCTAATATTAACAGTTCCAACCTCTGCTGTCATGTACTGTGCGCCATTCCACACAGGATTAAAGCCAAACAAGCCACGACTAGCCTGTAAGGATGTATCTGGTCTTGGATTCCTCAAAGACTGAGGATCATTTATCTTAATTCTACCAAGAAAATTTTGTGGCTGATCTGGATCAACAACATCACGACCAACTAGAAATCCAGTCTTAACGCCGTTGCTAAACTCAGGAACAAGGTCAGACAAAGGATATCTAAACCCTGTCTTATCACAGTAGCCAAAAGCATATTTGCCTCTCGCGTAGCTCATCCCGCACCCATCATAAATGTATTGAATGGAACAAACTTAATTGATGCTGTCTCTTCATCCTCACCAGCAGCAAGCTGGAATTGAAACTCATACTCTTGTTTTAAGTTAGCTGCCATCTGAGGATTCTTTTTCATGGCGATATAGTAAGCCATACCAGCCACCAAGCATGGCACAAAACGTGGGGGCACAGATGTTATTGTAGAACCTACACCAGATGAAAGACCATCAATACCTTTTAACCTGAAGTAAGATATTGTGTATGTTGTCGTGCTATCAGGAACAGGCCAGAGAGTTACTTTTGTTTCTGTCGGGAGCCTTTGGACGTAGATTTGGGTCGGCCTACCTTGCGTGTTTTTGTTTGTTTGCTGCGCGTAGGTTGCGACACTGACTCTTTCGAGGGCTGTATCGACTTGGTTTGTGCCCGTTCCAGTACGAATTTGATGTTCGATGATGTCGATTGTGTCCGTAGGAAGGGTATACGTTGCCGTACCCGCTGTAACAGCGAGCGTACCCGCTTCAATAGTGAAGAGATTAAGACCACGGTTCTGCCACTCCAATGTTAAAAGGTTTAGACTTCTTCGTGCGGTTTTAAGATCGTATCCAGTACGCATCTCAAGGCCAGCCCTTTCAAAAGCTTCCTCAAAGATCTCTGGCATGTCTGGGGTTACTACAGCCATTATGTCACTACGCTCCTAAACCGTTTGGTTTTTTCTGCAATCTTCTTAGGCTGCTTAGCAACCTGCTTACCCTTCTTAGTGGCCTCGCGTTTTTTCTTCGTAGTGGCAGCGTACTCCGCAGAAGTCAAAGACTTGATAGCCTTCTCAGGAAGATATCGCTCACCTGTAGCTTTGCTCCCCTGCGTCGATGGCTTGCCACTCTTAGTGCGCCACTTCTGCTTTGTCCAAGACTTCAAGCTTTTCTGTGACTTTTTGAGCGCCATTAGCCTCTATAGCCCCCACCCTTAGCTTTATATTGCTTAGCAAGCATTTGAGCTTTTCTCGCACTCCACTGACCCGGTTTACCACCCTTGCCGCCAGCTTTAATTTTATTAAACAAATTCTTTCGCATAGTTGGCTTTGTATAGTTTCCAGCCTCATTGACACGGCTTTTAGTTTTGCCGCCTTTTCCCATGCGAATAATTTCAAGATCCTTGGCATCGTCACCCGTAGAAACTCTGTTCCCCACAAGTTGACTGCCCATCTGAGAACGCGAGATAGCCATTACCACTTCACCTTATCAGCCCAATATGCGGCGCTCATCTTGCCTTTCTTGATGTTCTTACCATGACGGGCCTTAAAGCTTGCACGTTTCTTTTTCATCTTGTCGCCTTCACCAGCCTTTGGCTTTCCTGCTGTTTTAGCGCCCTGCTCCCCAAACCTAATTGTCTTAACCTTATCGCCCTCTTTAGCCACAACAACATGTGACTTCTTTGGGTGACTTGGTGTGCGTTTAGGCTTGTTGAATCCAGAAACCCCCGCCCGTGCTAGGCGAGGATCTTTTTTTGATTTTGTTTTTTTCTCAGCCATGACCTACTCATAAAATACTGTAACGCTTACGTTTGATGGTAGGGAAGCGTACACTCCATTCTTAGCCAGAATGCCATCGCCCGGTATGATTATATCAACCGTGCTTACAGCTTTTTCATCAACCTCAAGCAAAACTGTACCTGATGCCGCAGAAGCATTATCATAAAATATAACATCACCTGAGCCTCCAGATGACGTATTCACAACCACACCCCTCAGTCTGGTCCTTCTATCTACAAGCCCCGCTGAAGTGTGCGTGTGTGCAGATAATACGTCATTACCAGCCATATCCTACTCCAGTAATAGAGTTATCACTGATCCCGTGCCAGACAACGCAGATACATATGCACCGTTGTCTGCAAGGATTCCATCGTTTGGAAGGAACACATCATTCCATCCCGCTGGGAGAGTTAGATCCAACAGAGTGTCTCCTGATGCGGAGCCATTCTTAATGGTAAAGGCTGTAATGTTAGTGGCATACACTAAAATGCCCTGTATCCGACTTCGTGCGGGGCCAACGACCCCAGCACTAAATCCTGATGTTGAGACATTAAATGCCCGTATTTCTTGACCAGCCATCTAGGCCTCCTTTAAGCAAGGTTATTATTCTGAGCGTACAGAATAGTAACACGAACTTCACCCGCTGTTGTAGCGGCAGAGTTTGTTACGGTCAGACGTATATCAGCAGAACCTGTATCTTCCCATGCTAACGCTGCACCCGCTTGGGTGGTCGGGTATTTGCGACCTGCGGTTGTTCCAATAGCGTAAGTGTTAAGGATAGATGTTGCGCCACCTACGGTGTCACCAACGCTCAGATTGGTTGCTCCGCTTGCCGCTGTAATAACGTCAATCACACAGTCAATAATCTGTGAGTTTGCTGGAATAACTACATTTGTAGTATCGGCAGCAATGGCTCCATTAGACAAATCAGCAGCGAAAGTTTGAGACATTACAACTTGTCCGACATTTGCAACATCGCTTCCAAGTGTAGTGCCTGTGGTATTCTTGATGGTTCCAGCCTTGATTGGACCAGAAAAAGTAGTAGTACCCATGTCGATCTCCTGTCTGGGTTAGTCAAACACACCATGTGTTTGTCAGGGATATTGAGATACTAACATAGAAACAAAAAAAATAAAGGGGCAACTTTCGCCACCCCTTTACCGATAAAAGTTCTATTGAACTATTATGCTCCGCGAGAACCGTAGATTCCCAATGGATCTGATACACCAAAGCTGTAACGCTCACGCGCTTTATAGCGCACGTTACCAGTGTCAAAGTCACCATCCATGCCTGTTTGCATAGCGGTACGGACAAAGTGCTTCATGCCGTTGGGCACATCAGTTGTGATGAAGAAGGCATCATTGTCTGTCAGATAGTGGTTCACCGCATAACCCTCTGGGATAGACCCGTTTGAGTTAAGTGCGTTGATATCATTATCTGCTGTACCAACACGCAGAGTTGTTTCCAACAAGCGAGTTGCAACAAACATCAATGCTGGTGGAATGATCAACTTGCGAGGGCGAGCAGCAATCAACAAGCCACGTTCATCAGTGAACGCAGCGATATCAATAACAGCTTGCTCAAGTGAAGTTTCATTCAAGTCAGCATCAGTTGTAGGGCGGTTAGCGTTAGTTGTGCCCTCAACAGTTGGGTGCGCTGTGCTAAACAAAGTAACGCCATCACCTGAGTTAAAGGTGGTGAAGCCTGTGTTCAACAAAGACGCAGCCTTTGTTTGCTTGGTGTATGCCATACCGCGAGCAAGAGCTTTAGTATAGCGAGCAGAGAGCGAATCATAAAGATTGTCTTCCATAGCCTCTTCTGTAATAGAAAAGCCCATTGCAACAGTCTCATGATTGTAACGCGCAGTGAATGATTCCTGTGCGTTATCATAAGAAATTGAAGCACCTTCTGCTTTCACAGGGGCGGCTCCAAATCCGCTCAATTTAACTTCCTCTTCAAAACTACGCTCTGAAGTTTCAGTTTCATAGATCTCAGCATGTTCGTCTTCGTACTTGCCGTACTCCAAACCAAACAATGCATTCAGACCGGGTAGTAGCTCTTTAAGGAGCTGGGCGCGTGAAATAGCCATGATTTAACCTCCTTATAAGCCTACGTTATTGGTCATCTGGTGAGCGCCCGGATTGAACTTTACAAGTACATCTGGGAACGCATCAGCAGGATCTGACACATGTGAAACAACACGGAACGCCGCTGCGGCAGTCTTTACCGTAGCGTCCAATGCAGATGTAGAGTTACCTGTTGTGGTATTACCAGTTGAGGTAGACTGCACTGCTGCAAAGAATGTGTTCGTGCCGATGATTGTTTGCGCTCCTGCACCATCAAGCTGAGCTTGGAATAGTACGTTTGGATCGTCAACAACATATGCTTTGATCGCAGTACTACTACTGTTTGTACCAGATGGGTAATACTGCGCCTGAACACGTTGGCCTGAAGAATTTACATACTCACAACCAACGAAAACGCCGATAGCGCCAACGCCTGTTGTTCCTGAGATGCTGTTAGATGTCAGGTCTGAACCTGAACCAGTTGCAAGTGCGATGTAACCATCAGCCCCAATGATAACAACTTGCCCGTAAAACAGGTTTGTTGCTTCTCCAGCGGGGTCAATGAGATACTGATTAGTCGCACCAGCATACGGCATTCCGTCTGCGCGGCGCACAGGCTTTAAGCCGTAGGGAGCTGCTGTAGTAGCCATTTTCTCATACTCCTAGAGTTTAAGTTACGACAAGCTCCCCAAAGGGTCACTTGCCAAATGAAATTCGTGTACTCCGCTCTGGATTTAGAACGGGCATACGGGGGTCTGATTGTTTTAGGTATGAGTTATCGACAGCATCCATCTGGCTTTGGGCCGTTTGCAACTGTGCTTCAACTCTTGCCTCGACGTTCTCAGTGGCGTTTTGACAAAGCAATAAACCACCTACCTCAATATTGTCTTGGAACCTTGAATCTATATCAGACACAACTTGAAGGTCTGCATGATCCTCTTTACGAACTGGCGTCCATCCCTCACGAAATCTAGAAGAGACGTTCTTGTTATCCATATTACCCAAGGTAGATGTGCGAATCCAGCGGAAGGTAACACCATCACGCGGAGTCGGGGTTGGTAACATTGTCGGTCTCGTCCATGACGCTTTGCGTGACTCCGCTTCGCGGGTCTCTGTTGTGCGTGGAGATCTTTTCGTCATTTGGATTGATCCTTCATTAATTGCGCCGCATATTGCTCATTTGTGAGTCCAAGCCGCTTGGCGAGAGAGGCCTGAGTTGAGGATAGCTTTATAGAGCGTGATTTTTTAGTTGTCCTTGACGGTGCAGCAACCACGGAGCTGGCCTGACGTTGTGGTGCCTGTTCCTCAATTTCCACATCGTCAAACTTATCTGGAAAGACCTTTCTTACGGCCTTATCAATTTCTGTATAATACTGATCTGTATTTGGATCAATCCCTGATTGTACAAGACGTTGATGTACACCATATGCGTACCCCGTCATTTCAGGATCTTTCTCAAACCAAGTATTCCTTTTGCCCCACTCAATAGCTCTTGGATCAGGTCTTGGAGCCTGAGGTGCCTGTTGTTGGTAAGTAGGCTCTGGAGTTGTAGGCTTAACCGCAGCCCTTTTTTGAGGCTTGTAATTTTTAATCCTATCCTGCTCAACTTGAAGTGAGGTCAACCTCTCCTGCGCAGCTAGCAACAAATCAGGATCACCGACCTCATAAGCTGACTTATACTCAGCCTTAGCCTTATCTAGTTCAGATTGGACCCGCGCAGTAGCTTGACCAATGAGGGTTTCCTCACCAGCATCTAAGTTTTTACGCAAAGCTTCGTTCTCAGCCTTTACTTGCTGGGCATACCGCAATGCTTCTTCCTGCATCCTTGCGGCTTCTTCTTTTTGCCTGCGCTCTTCATGATACTCAAACTTTAGCTGCTTGATGCGCTTCTGTACGCCCTCAGAATAATTAGATATCTCATCATCTTCTGGGATGTTTGGCTTTGAGCCATCTGCCCTGCGAGGCTTCCCACGATCCTCTTCTGGAGTATCGTCTACGATTTCAACCTCAATCGAATCAACATCTTGTGTTTCAGGTGATTCGTTTTCAACATCTTCCATAATTTCAGGTTCTGAAGCTAAATTATTCATGCCCGTGTATACCCCCTTGGATCATCAACAACAGCCTCAATAGTGTCATCGTTCACTAATCGAAACTCTTTGCCGTGTATTTTAAACCTTGTTCCTGAATAGGATCTAAAGATTACAAAGTCACCTTCTTTACAGTAGGCTCCATTTGGAAATCTTTCTTTATCGGAATACGCATCTGGCCCAGTCTTTATAACAAAGCCAATGATAGATGCTGTTTCTTCCATTTGTCTGAGGCCATCTGGCATATATACGCCGCCCTCAGTCTTCTCATTAACCTCAACTGTACTAATGAGAACTTTGTAGCCCTTAGGTTCTGGCAACTGAGTCGCTACTTTTTCCTCAGTTATTTTTTTATCTGCATACATTTTATATACCTTGCAGTGATTAAAGGTTCACAGAAACCTTGCGCGGCCTATCCGCGAAGCCCCCCAATTTGAGAAATAGTTCAATTGAACTTATTGTTCAATAAATCTTTTCTCTATATCGGATAAATCAGCTTCTAATAGTTTTAGAGCCTCATATCTACCAACAAGTCTACTATAGTCATCCATAGTTTGAGCTTGGCCTCCCGCCAAGAACTGTTCTATTTCAACTTTATAGTCAGAGATACTACGTTTCATCAACGCAACAACTGTATCATCCATCCCCCTTACCTAACTCCTTTGCTAATTCAACTCCCAGTTTTGCCCCAGCCTGCTGATCTGCACGTTGGGAATTATCAAGATCGGTTGCAAGCTTAACTCCCAGCTTAGCCCCCTCTCTTTGATTCGTGGCTTTTATCTTCTCAGCTTCAAGCTGAAGTTTAGCCGTGTCTAGTTGCATCTTATGCTGAAGCTCTTGAGCTTTTAACTGAAGCTCTTGCTGCTGCATTTGAACTAAAGGATCTTGCTGTTGAGCTTGGGCTTGCTCTTGGGCAGCTTCTGCCTGATCCTTCTTGAGAAGTTTCTCTGCTGCGTCCTTAGCCAACCTAGAGATCTCAACCTCTACATTTTCAGGAAGGTTCTGATCCTCATTTGGCAACTCAACGCCAAGCATTTTCTCCATTTCCCTACGGTACTGGAATGCAACATGCTCTGTGATATGCGCTGCCATTGCTTGTTGTATTACCTGAGCGAATGGAGACTGTCCTATCATCTGCGCCAATTTAGGATCTTGGGCAGCAGACATGTGAACAGCTAAATGAGCTTCATGATCTTGATACTTGAATGCCTTAACTGGTTCCTGCTTCAAGATCATCATATTCTCAGTTACAGGATCGGCAGGCTTGATGTCATCTGGAAGCTTAATGAGATCATCAGCATCTTGGATACCAAGAACCTCAAGCATTTGCCTGTGCAACTTACCCATATCATATAACTGCGGAGCTTGCTGCGCTAATTGCAACGCAGCCTGATACTGCATAACACGCTGCGACATAGTAGAGGCGTTGGGGTCTGAGACTGGGATTACATCTATTCGTCTGTCGAAATCAGCAGTCCTGCTGAAATCACCATCGACCTCATAAGCATACTCATCAGGCATGTAATCGTGAACAATCTTAGACAGAAGTCGTAACTCTTTTTTCATGGCAGCATGAAGGCGAGCCTGTACACCAGACATCACTTTCATTGACCGCTCCAAGAGGGCAAGAGTTGTGCCCACGGGTGCCTGTGCGTTCATGTCCCCTACTTGAATGTCTGCGACTGAGCCAATGCGGCGTCCCTCTTCGACAATATTTCCAAGTAAAGAGTACAATACGCTTGATGGCTCTTTGTAAGGGATAAACGTAATCGAGTCACGTATGGCACCGCCCGGTACGTCCACATCCCTAAATTCACCCGGCATAAGAGGAGTGTCATCCCCCTTAATACGAAGACCGCGAGCTTTAAGACCCGCTGGCAAATTCGACAATGTGCCAGCATCAACCAACTGGCGAAGGATAGAGGTAGCCGACTTAGCAAGGCCACCAATAAGATGAATAAGCCCCGTTCCATAAAACCCAAGGCCCGGTAAATAACGGTAGTGTACAAAGTGTAAGCGTTTTCTTTTTTTGTTGTCATCTTCATACCAGTTCTTGCGGATGGATAGGATCTCTCTTGAGGACTTATCAATAGTTACAACGTATGGCCTAGCTATTCCTTGAGCGTCATCAAACTCTTCTGGCATGTTCATGGTCACATGCATCTCAAGAATTGTATGCCTGTCGTCATTCTCAATAACTGCGCTTTCGCCATCCAGTTCATCATACTTTTCTTGGATGTCTGAAAAGTCGGGCGCTGGTGCAGGCAATTCTATGTCACGGTAAAAGCCCGCAACCTGAAGCTCCAGTATCTCATTGCTCGATTTCTTCATGATGTGCGTATACCGTGGGCATGTCATGAGGTCTGTAGTGCCGTATGATGCAACAAAATCTTCCGCAGGAATAAATACAGCGCATGGGCGCTCCATGAGCGGATCATAGTAAACCTTCTTGAACGCAGAGCCAGCCAGAGGAAGCTTGAAGAGCAATTGTTCAAGCTCATCCCTATACTCCGTCATCTCTTCAGTGAGGAGATAGTTCATTTCGTTTTGTACGCGGTCAGCTTGATCCATTTTTTCTGGAGTCATCTTGCCCAGTACCTTAGAGCGCACGGGTCCACTAGCAGGAAACAACTCACCCATAGCCTGAGCTTGGAACCTAACGACTGATTCCGTCAATACTGGATGAAAAACTCCAGACGCGCCAGCCCACGGCTGCTGACGATCTTCAATCTTCATTCCCAATAGGTCTAAGCCTTTCACATAGGCCCTCGCCCAGTCTGACCTTGACTCACGATCAGCTTCAAAATCTGAAACAAGTTCAGACGCCATTGACTCCAACGTGGTTTCATCAATGAAATCAGCTAGATTGGAGTCGTGATCTGGCCCCAACAATTCTTCAGAAAGGCCACCATCAAAATCTATGATAACACTGCCATCGTCTGTTTCCATAGACACAGCATCTGGATTTATAATCTCAACAGTAATCTCATCTTCAGTTGGATTATCTTCTATATCCAGTGCTGAAGGTATCATGGGTTTCTCAATAGCCATATGCGCTCCATAAGCGTTGCATGTATGTAACCTAACAAAATATTACTGCGTGGTCTAGTGTCGAGGTGGGCAACTTGGGGGAAGCCACCACACCCCGACGAGGGCATTGGGAGGAGTGCCCATAATTATTTCTTAACTTAGACGGGCTGTTGAAACAAATACTATATTCATGTAATAACAAATCATGGATAACATGTTGATATGGAACATAGTGCTAACTTTTGTGGTCCTACCTATAGGGTGGTGGGCCAACCAGATTGCATCTGAGGTTAAACGTCTCAACATACTATTGAACATGACAAGGGAAAACTATGTAAAGCGAGAAGATCATTCTGGAGAACTTGGGAGAGTTGTCGATCATCTTGTAAGGCTGGAAGCCAAAATAGATAAACTTGCAGAAAAGTAGGGGGAGATAGGCATGGGATATGTTCATCTGCGCCCTAACAGCGATATTAGCTAGTCAAAACCCCACTATAGGACTGCACCAAACCTGTGAGTACAGGTGCCCTAGAGAAGTTTCACAGTTTTATTATCAGTATCCAGCCAAGGTCAGGGTTCCTTGGAAGCATTTCTGTCCACCATACATCGTTGTTGGTAGGGGGAGAAAGACATGATTGATCCATTTACGGCGCTTGCGGCTGTGAAATCTGCCGTATCCGCAGGCAAGGAACTGGTAAATGTCACCAAGCAGATTGGTGAGTTCTTCGACGGAGTAGATGAGTTACGCGCAGCGCACGAGAAAAAGAAAAACAGTTTGTTTTCTGGAACCGATGAAAACGCGATGGAGACTTTTGTGAATTTACAGAGGGCCAAGGACGCTGAGGAGGAGCTTCGTCAGATTGTTATTGCAACCAGAGGTTTTAGCGCGTGGGGTGAGTTGCAAGCTATACGTGTACAGGCAAGAAAAGATCGAAAGGCAAAGCTTGAGGCTGAGAGAAAGCGCAAAGCAAAGCGGATTGAACGTATTATCGTTTACGGTGGTTCAACAATTATTGTTTCAATAATGATTGGCATAACGGTTGTAATAATCTTGGCAAAGCAGGGTAGACTATGAGTGACGGTCTAAGTGGTGTGGGGTCAGCCCCATTCAACATTCAGTCAGATATCCATCAGCAAACTCAAAGCCGTGAGCGAATAGAGGCACATCTTGCTGAGCAAAGGGTGACAAAAGAACATCGCGCAAATCACATGCACTTAGAATCCCTTAGAGAGCAAAGACTAGATCTAGGCAAAGCTTATGATAGGTTTGGAACAAAGACTACTGCCGATAGACCACAGGGAACTAACATAAACATAGAAGTTTAGTTCAATAGAACTTTTAATAATACTCTACAGGACGCTGATACTTAGGCTCATCATCCCAATCATCTGACTCAGCCCTGACCCATCCACCCTGCCTAAACCTCAGGAGTGCCTGTGATGTAGAGTCAACAAAGTCATCATGTTCTCCTGATGGAAATGCAGCGCATTCTTCTATCACATCATCTGCCCACTTGGTCGGTGGGTGCCAGATAGATCCACTAGAAAATAAATCCGTTACCGCGTTCACCCTTGCTATCTTATCCTGCCCCCGTGAGGGGGTAAACTCAGTGACAGCCATACCCATAGCCCTAAGCTCAAATATAAGCGGGGCACCAGAAGCTTTCTTCTCCACAATCAATTGATCTGGGTCAAACTCAATGTATTTATCATAAGCAGCACGTTTTAACTCTGGGAACTCAAGCTTCTCTTTGTATGCATCCAGCAGTATTAAGTTGGGCTGGCTCTTGCCGCTTTCGTCTGGGTGGTAGAATACGCCCCACGTAGTGCAGGCACTGTAGTCAGATCGTTGTGTCTTGAGGAATGCGGTGTCCCAAGACTGCAATATGATCTCACATGGGGGCGGGCTTGGCTTATCCCACTCTCTCCACCATTCACGCTTGATAAGTGCCCCCTCTTCAGAGGTGGGGTTCTGTTGATACTGAGCATTCCACTTAGATGATGGCAGTTCTGCCTCCAAGGCACTAAGTTCTTCCTTCGACCAGAACTCAGGCCATAGAGGAGTGCCAGAAGGAAGTATGGCAGGGAACTCAATTACTTCCCATTCGTCCATACCTTTGCGGTTACCTGTGGATTTAAGGATCTGACCAGTAAGATCTCTCAAAGACCACCGCGTCATCACGACAATGATGGCACCACCGGGCTGTAATCGCTGGCGTGGGCCAGATGTGTACCATTCATACACACGATCATAGACTTCTGGGTTAAATTGCCCCTGCTGTGCGTCCTGTTCTGAGTGAGGATCATCAATAATTAGCAGATCAGCACCCTTACCAGTCACAGCACCACCTACACCGATAGCAAAGTAGTCACCTCGCTTGTTGGTATTCCACCGACCAGCAGCTTTTGAGTCGGATGATAGACTAATCCCGCTAAATACCTTCTGAAAATCCTCAGACTGAATCAGGTTACGGACTTTACGCCCAAATCCTACAGCTAATTCTGCTGTGTGTGCCGTTTGAATGACTTTCTTTTCAGGATATTTACCAAGAAACCACGCAGGAAGAAGGTATGATGCGAACTCCGACTTGGTATGACGGGGTGGCATGTTAATAATCAGACGTTTTAGCTCCCCTTTCGCTACACGCTCAAAGGCATTCGCCATTTCTTGGTGGTGCCTGCCACTGATAAAGCTGGGCCACATCATATTCACAAAGGATATGAAGTCATCTTTAGCCGCAGATTTATTCTGTACCTCTTCAAGCTCCTTGATCAGGTCAAGCAACTCTGCCTGCTGCTCAATAGGAAGAGTATTCAACTTGCTTTTGATCTTTGACAGTTGCAATTCCAAAGCCCCCTATATATAATATATATATAATATATACATTACTACGGAATATATACTTAAAGATATCTAATAGTATTAAGATTAATGTAATTCTATCTGATATACTACCAATAATGTATTTATATATTATAGGGGTGGGGGTATGAAAGTTGCAGAAGAAGAATTGCTTAGTGACGTAAACAGTTACGTCGAGGCACTCCCAGATAGAACAACAATGTACCGACATGTGGCTTACCTGATGGGGAAACTGCATCTGGGGTGGGTAGATATACCAAAAGAAGAAAGCAGCACTCAGTGGATCTCTCAGCGAGAGCTAGAGGTGTTTCCATACTACAGGGAAGTGCTCACACGATACAGGGAGAGAGGGTATTATTAAAACCTTTTGTAATTGTTTGTGTGGAACATCATGTATACGCGTGTGTGTGCGTGTGCGCCTCTGCGGGGGGGTGGGGGTGGGTGGGGGTTCTCGCGCGTTCCTTCTAAATATAAAACGCGAGCAGACGTTTTGAAAAGTTCAAGCGAACCTTTTCAGCCACCCAGCATGCGTTGCAGCTTCTGCTCAAGCTCTGCCTTGATCGTGTCGGCGTTGCGTTCAGTCTTGTCCTCTGTTTCCACAACGTCCTTGAACAGCCCAATGGATTTGCCCAGCAACTCAAGCGCCCTGATCTGAGCAGTGCCGCCCTGATCGTCGCCCAGCCCGATATCCTCCAGCTTTTTTATCACCTTCTCTGATCGAGAGAGCGCCTGCATGCTTTGCTGCTTAACCCTCACCCTATCAAGCTCCTCTAGCCTCAGGGCCACCTTAGGGCTTGTGACAAGCTGATAGGCCTCTTGGTGTATGCTTGCTGGACTCATGTTCTGTGCATCATATGCCAGCCTGTACGCATCACTAAAATTGCTGCCCTCGAACACTGCCTGAGCGAAGGCCTCCTGCTTGTCTGTGAGGCCATTGGCTCTTCTGGCAGTCTTGACTGTTTGCTTGTACGGCTTTCCCCCCTTGTTGGTGATCACGGTAAGCTTGGCGCTGCGCTTGGTGTCGGCGTTTTTCTCAGTCATTTATGGCCCTTTCAATGATGGGGTATTATTCCACCCCCACTGTAGCTGTCACTGTTTCCCAGCAAATCACCCCTGCAAAATGACACGCTGCTAGTCAAAAGTTCTATTGCACCATTGTAGCGCAGCAGATCCATCTTGTCACGATACCCCTTGTTTTTATGGGTTAGTGTAAAATAATGCACCATAGTGTAAATTAAGGGTTTACAGGGGAACCATAAGCTGTCATAAGGGCAATCGAAGGCGGGGGGGCAACGCAGTGCCCGACACTCACAACCCCTGACCAGACAATGCCGCAAGGCCCATGACAATAGTCTCAAGGTAGCATCCCCGACCGCGAGGTCATCAAGGGATCGACTTGCAGGGTTTCCATCACTCTGCACACGAAGCACTGTGACCCGCCCCGCTCAGCCAAAGAGGAATAACCCTGTAATCGTGGGAGTATTTCAGAGACTAACGTAAACGCTGCGAGTGCCGCCACTGGGAAACGGGCTAGCGAGGCGGTTGAATGTAGAGAACACCAGCTTGCAGTAGTAGTGACGCTTTGAACCCCACAGAGTGATTTGTGCGTGAATTTAAACATGCAGCATTCGTGCTGCATACTTAAATCCACCAGCCAAAGAGGAGATCCCAATGGCTTCTATCACTGCAAAATTTGATTACGTTAATGAAACAGGCATGGCTATGACCATCACGCTCATAGATGACTGTGGCAGCGAAACAGTGATCTGCATCAAGTCGATGCCTAATTCTCACCGTGCTTGGAAATACTCTGTCGAGGATCGTGACAACAATTACTGGCGCTTAAGAACAGATGATTTTCTGTTCAATGGCAGCACCAGCTTTGATCCAGAAAACATCTTTCATGCGGCCTACATCGTCCAGATGGTTCAGGAAAAGGGCCACGGCTGGAGCAAAACGGGCCAGCTAATCAGCTCACCTGAAGGATGGGTGAATGATCTAAACCAAAGCGCGTAAGGTTTTACACTACATGCCCCGTGATCATGCGGGGCATTGAGGGTAAAATCGCCCATGATAATTGTCAGCCTAGAAGGAAGATACAGATGACAAATTTTGCAAAAGCACCAACACTCTCAAACGAAACCATCAACACTGTTGAGAGCATCGAGGCTCAGGTAGTAAACCTGCGCGGCGATAAGAAGGCTTCAGACGAGGCCATCAATGCACACAAGGTCAACCAGTATGCTGAGTTGATTGCAGCCATCGCGGCTGATCGCAAGCCCAATGGCAAGTTCGAGCGGGGCTATGGCACCAAGCTGAAATCAGACCTGCATGAATTCGCAGGCATCCCTGAGGCCACTGCCAAGCGCCTTGGCGAGAACGCTGTCAATGCAGTCAAGTTGATCCACGACAAGATTGGCGACATCCCCACCCAGTACACCGCTGATGCGGCTAAGGGTGACCTCGAAAGCTTGGGTGCAACCAGCGAAAACAAGCTGGTCAAAGCCATCAAAGAAAATCGTGGCGGGGCTGTCGATAAAGTCGAAAAGCTTGCTCGCAGCGTGGTTGGTTACTATGGCACCACAGTCAACAAGGACACGGGTGACACCAAGGTCAATAAGGCTTCATTCCTTAACGGCCTGTCTGATGAGGATCTCGAAACATTCGAGGCCCGCATCGCGGAGTTGATCGAGGTGCGCCGTGAGTTCGCCGCCGCATCTGAGGCAGCACAAGCGGCAGAGGAAGCCAAGAAGGCAGAGAACGAAGCGGTCAAAGCCGCTGAAGCTGCCTTGGCTAACGCAGCATGAGCCGCCGCATGACGCAGCGCGAGCGCCGCATAATCTTTGTAGAGGGCATCGCTTCTGGCGTTGCCTTCACATGCATGATGGTGGGAATGGTCATCTTCATGCTGGCTTGGTGATGAGCTTTTTTATGGTGCCCCACTGGGGCATCATGGAAAAATTCATACGAACTTTTTATCAGAGGAGAGAAATATGTTGAACCAACGCGAAAAAATGATCGTGAAGTTAAACAATATGAAGGGCAGCGAATTCGCAGCCAGCCTGATCAAGCAATACAGCCGCAAGGGCACACTGTCCGACAAGCAGTGGTGGTGGGTCGAGAAGCTCACCAATCCCGACAAGGATGCCACGCCCGTGAATGCTGGCCCCATCATTGACCTGTTGCAATACGCCAAGGTCAAGCGCCCTGTCTTCAGGGCAGAGGGCCTTCAGTTCTCTTTGGCACCAAGTCATGGGCGCAATGCTGGCGCGGTATATGTCAAGGCACAAGGCGAGTATCAGGGCAAGATCATGGGTGGCACATTCAAGCCAGCCCGCGACTGCTATGATGACACGGGTGCCAAGGTCGCAAAGATCGCCAAAGATCCGCGCGGTGCCGCCGTTCAGTATGGACGCGACACTGGGATCTGCGCCTGCTGTGGCAGGACACTGACCGATCCTAAAAGCATAGAGTTGGGCATAGGCCCAATCTGTGCAGACACTTGGGGGCTGTGATGGCCCCTTGGTTCGCCATCTGGATACAGTCGGGCACCAATGCCCGCATGTATGCAGAAGCAGATAGCCGCGAAGAGCTGGAGCTAAAGATCTGGGGTCAGGCTTATGCCCCAAAGAAAGCAACCATAAGCATTTATCAGAGAAGGAAAAGTTCATGAGACTTTTGACTGCAAAAAATATTTTGGTTCAGGCCATCGTAAACAACGTAAAGCTGGGCCAGAAGGGCGGGGCATATAACGCCCAGTTCGTGCCGCTCAAATTGGTGGGCGCTGTCGGCACAGGCAAATCATCCATCGCCAGACAGGCGGCGGCAGAGGCCTTTGAAAGCATGGGTGTCAAGGAATATGCCTTCCACGTTGTGAACATTGCAGAGGAAGCGCCAGACGATATTGCTGGCAGCAATTATTACGACGAAAAGAACGGGCGCATGGTCAAGCTGAAGCCGTGGTGGTTTCCTGCCGACGATCAGCCCTATGGCGTTGTGTTCCTTGATGAATATGACCAAGGTGATAAGTCGCAGCAAAATGCTGGCGGCAACATCCTAGAGGAGCGCCGTTGTGGCCCTCACAAATTGCCCGCTGGCTGGGTCGTGATTGCTGCTGGCAACCGCAAGCAGGATCGTGCGGGCACCACCAACAACCCCGCTCAGGTCAAGGACAGAACCCTCAACTGTGAGGTTGAGGTCAACAAGGAAGACACCTTGGCCCACGCAAATCGGAACGGCTGGAACGATAAGATCAAAGGGTTCCTGCGTTTCGCTGGTGATGAGTGGCTGCACAAATTTGATCCTGATGCTCAAAGCTTTCCAACCCCAAGGTCATGGGAAAAGACAAACACAGTCATGACATGGGATCTTGAGCCAGAGGAAATGCTGCAAGCGATTGCGTCCAAGATCGGCGCACCAGCCGCCGCTGCGTTCAATGGTTTCTGCAAGGTCTTTGATCTGGTGCCAGACATTGATGAGCTTATCGCAAAACCTGATGAGGCTATGGTGCCAGACACCCCTGATGTTCTCTATGCGGTATGCGCTGCGCTGTCATCACGGGCAAACGCCGACAACCTTGCAGCCATTCTTAAATACTGCAAGCGGTTCGAGCATCAAGAGTTCACAGCTATGATCATGCGAGATGTTCGCTCGCGTGTCGGGCCTATGGTTTTAAAGAAAGTGCCAGCCTTCAGAGAGTGGGTCATGGCAGGCGGCGGGAAGGAGTTGCTGGTATGAGTGAACGCGAAAAGAACTTAGCCAACTACCTGCATAAGGTAGTTGGTTGGATCGAGAATGATATAATTGATGGGGATTGTGATCCCCATGATTTTTGTCGTGATCTTAAAGATAGTATTGAATTGCAGCTTGGGGTCTGGGCTATCCCAACTGAATTTATCCTGAAAGGGGATGTAGAATGATGGAACCAAACCTAATCGTATCGCGGGCTGTTACACAGCTTGCATTCAATCATCCATTCTTTGGTTCAATTGCACTTTCCACAGGCATGTCCAAAGACGAAACAATCGACACCATGTGTACCGATGGGTCGCGGATCTGGTGGTCACCAGACTTTGTGGCGGGGCAGTCCCCCGCCAAGGTCGAGGGCACCATTGCCCATGAGACCATGCACATTGTCTTGTGCCATCACCTACGGCGCGGCAATCGTGACCCGTTTCTTTGGAACTGCTCTTGTGATTATGTAGCGAACCTAATCTGCAAGGACGCAGGGCTTGAGCTTCCTGAGGGTGTATTGATTGATGAGCAATACAGGGGCATGACTGCGGAGCAGGTCTATGATCGCCTGCCTAAGAACTTTCAGGTGCCTGATGATACCGTGATGCTGGGCGAGGTGAAGGACGCCAAGAACAAGAACGGCGAGGCACCCTCTGAGGCAGAGATCAAGCAGATGACTGCGGATGTTCAGGCAAAGTCCATGATGGCTGCGGAGAGTGCCCGCATGCGTGGCAAGCTTCCCGCGTCCTTGAGTGCCGTGATCGACGAGATGAAGAAGGCAGACATAGATCTGCATGCTGTCATGTCGCGGTTTATGAGTGGTCAAAACCCAGACTACTACTCGACAGCCAGACCTAATCGTAAGAAGATCAGGTCGCTCAAGATTGTTGCGCCCACTGTTATCAAGACTGGTTGCGGCAACGTGGTCTTCAGCATGGACACATCTGGATCTGTCTTGGACAACGAGATCAAGTATTTCCTTGGTGTTGCGAACGAGCTTGTTGATGAGATGCGTCCGACATCTGTGACTGTCATCACATGGGATAGCAAGGTTCGCACAGTCAAACGATACGAAGAGGGCGAAGAGATCCAGTCCTTTGAGATTGGTGGGCGAGGCGGCACCAGCGTGTCGCCAATGTTCAGCTACATTGAGGACATGGATATCGAGTGTGATCAGATGATCTGCCTCAGTGACATGGGCATCCATGACTATCCTGATGATCCAGACTACCCAGTTCTCTGGGTATCTTCATGGTCGAGCGGGCGTCCTGCGCCCTTTGGCGAGACCACTTATCTTAACTGTCCATAAGGGAGAAAATTATGGGAAAGCATATGCAATTTATAATCGACATGCTTGAGGAGCATGTCGGTTACATCATGAAGGAAGATCCAACCCTGACTTTTGACGAGGCAAATGCCCTTGCGTGGGAACAGGGGCAAGATGGCCTGCTGAAATATCTTGACGCAGATATAAATGAGAAGTCAGAATTGACCTCAAGGATAAGGCACAGGAGAAACTCTGACCCCAGTGGGAAGGGTAGGTATCTGCATGATTGAGTTCTTTACAGCGTTGGTTCTGCACTATGAGGTGCAGGGCCAAGATCTTACAGCAGTGATGTGGTTTGAGAACCGTGATCACTGCGAGCAGGTAGCAATGAGCGGTATCTACGATGTGATCTATGATCACTATGATGATACCATGATGTACTGCGAGGAGACTGATACACCATCAAGACTTGTCAGACCTCGCGCCAGACCAGAGGATATAGGTAATGGGTGATGAGGAGTTGGGTTTGTTTCAAGCAGCCCATCTGCGTTGGCTGAAAAATCAGGTAAACAATCTGCAAGACCTGCGGTATACAAGCAAAGCACCAAATGATCTTGACCGTCAGTTGTTTGCAGCAAGAGAGGAGTTGGACAATTACGTGAGCCAACTCAGAGAGCATGGAAAACAAATATAGTTCTATTGAACTTTTAATCGGAGAGAAAAATGTTGAATGAATTTCAACGGGCAAAAGTCCGTAACAAAACCATGCGCGACTTGTGCAGGGTTATTAAGGTGCCAGACAATCAGTTGTCTAGGTATCTACCAATGTCTTCAAACTATAGGTACTCAGCATCTTTTCCAGAATATCTGGACGAAAAATTCTATGATCAGGTTACATTCAATGAGGTATCTGATGCAGTTGATACCTTATATCAAAGAATAAAAAGCCACAGGAAAAACATCAAGGGCGTATCATCTGATTACGACACTTGTTTTCAGAGAAATGCTAGAGCTTCCTGTCAGCATGCTGAAGCCACTTTGAGTAGCGCATTTAAAACATGGAGTGGGTACACAGTGATCGCACTGATGGAATATGCGGATCATCAAGAGATACCAGAGGCAGAAAAGCATGAACCAAATATTGTCATTCCGATCCACTGGAAGAAAAGTGTGTATGATAATGACATAGAGGTTGTCGAGGGCGGCAAGCAAAGACATTTTGTTTTGAGCGCCAAACCATTCAAAATTAACCGTCTCACCCGTGAGAACATCCAAGCATACACCTGTAAATCATTGACTGTACGCAGAAATCGCAATCATTATAGGTCGCCTCATGAGGCAGAGATGCACGATGGATATGTCATGACATACTGGGTAGGTGGTAAGCGTATCAGCGCTATACACAATGACTTTGGTCGGACTGAAAGCTTGCTCAGAAGGCGCATCCAAGATACTGTTATGAAGAGGTTGGATGTATGAACGATATGGAAACTGATGGCCTAGACTTTAAAGTGGTCAGCGATCTGATAGATGGGTTGCCAAGAGAGGCAACGCAAGAACAGCTATGCAATCTTCTTATGAATATTGTATTGAGGTATGGTATAAAAGATCCACAAGAGATGTTTGAAACATTTCTTGTGACACAGAATATGGCTATGGCTGCTTTGGGTTTAATAACACCTGAACAGTTCAGAGAAAATGCTTTAGATTTAGAAGCATTAACCTCGAACGATGAGGACACCATACACTAACTCAAGTGCACTCCTCATGACGTTCAGACACTGCCTGTATGAACGCGCACTTGTAAACTGGCGGGGCTATGCCCCGTCTTTTTTTTGGAGAATGATATGAACATAGAGTTGGAAAACCTAAGCATCGCTGTTGAAGATGGCAAGCTCATCATCACCCCAACAAAGACTGAAAAAACTTTGCGTGGTTTCAGGGATGATATGAATGTGCATCTCGCTATAGAGGATCTGATTGATGATTACATTGAGAAGGCCTTGGACATCGTGGGAAGAGGGCACGGCTCTCAAACAAAAGCAGCTAAGTTGCTTGGCTTTGATAGCTATCAGGCCTTCAGCTACTGGCTAAAAAGAAGAGAGAAAAAAAAGACTATAGATTACGTCAAGAGATTTGAACGGATTTAAATCAGCATTTAAATCCTTAGAAAAAAAATGCAGAGTTAGTAATGTAGGAATAACTTTTCCTGTAATGGTAAAAAAAAGAGGTGGCACAAGGCCACCTCAGTATTATCAGAGCAGGAAAATACAAAGCATACTGAAACCGGAGAGTAACTATTGTATGAATG
>Ga0213865_10000785_pt1 | contig 21179 bp, 21 predicted proteins | sample PICome_6_FD_160100 | JGI IMG/M metagenome (GOLD analysis project Ga0213865, IMG submission 160100) | Coastal seawater microbial communities near Pivers Island, North Carolina, United States - PICO282 | ecosystem: Environmental > Aquatic > Marine > Coastal | place: USA: North Carolina...
TGAAATTTTAACAATTTATTTTGTTTAATCTTTTTTTTAATTCATTAAACAAAAGAGTATCTTTGACAAAAATGAAAAAACGTGTACAGCTATACATCCAAACAAAATTTACCGATTGACATGGAAAAGGCATGGGATTTTTTATCGGATCCCAAAAACCTAAAAACGATTACGCCAGATTATATGGGCTTTGATATCTTGTCTGGTGCTGATCGCAAAATGTTTCCAGGGCAAATCATACAATATATCCTCACCCCCATTCTCGGAATCCCATTTCGGTGGGTGACTGAAATCACTCATGTTGAAAAGGGGCATTATTTTGTTGATGAGCAGCGCTTTGGACCGTATACGTTTTGGCACCACAAACATTTTATCGAAGAGATTCCAAATGGTGTTCAGATGACAGATATCGTTGATTATAAACTTCCTTTGGGGTTTCTTGGGCGATTTGCCCACTGGCTGTTTGTCAAGAAGAAAGTTAAATCAATTTTTGATTATCGTGAACAAAAACTCGAAAGCATTTTTGGAAAATATAAATAGCATATGAGAAAGAACATTTTACTTATCGGCGGATCAAGCGGAATTGGCCTGGCCACCGCCAAACTACTAACTGAAAATCATGAGGTCTATATCGCCTCCCGCTCATCGGATTCCCTAACAGGACTCGACATCCATCACCTTCCTTTTGATGTAACTACAGATGATTTGTCCACACTGAACTTACCCGCAGAACTATCGGGACTCGTTTATTGTCCAGGGAGCATCAATTTGCGACCGTTTAAGGGGCTAAAACAAGAAGCATTCGAAGCAGATTTTCAAATCAATGTCATGGGCTTTGTCAAGTCTTTACAAGCAGTTCTCCCAAAGCTCACAACCAATAGCAGTGTGGTGTTGTACAGTACCGTTGCTGTAAAAGTAGGTATGCCCTTTCACGCCAGTGTAGCGGCATCTAAAGGTGCCCTTGAAGGCCTTGGCAAATCACTTGCTGCAGAGCTTGCACCCAAGACGCGAGTAAACGTAATTGCACCATCAATCACAAATACACCTTTGGCAGATCGATTTTTGAACAACGAAGCAAAAATGGAAAAGTCAGCGCAACGACACCCATTAAAGCGTGTAGGTGAAGCGGATGATATCGCAGCAATGACACGCTTTTTACTCAGCGATGATAGTAGCTGGATGACGGGCCAAATCCTCGGGCTAGATGGAGGAATGTCAACGCTAAACACACATTAATTTGGACTCGATTGCATTGTTTTGGTTCCGTAGGGATTTGCGTTTGGACGACAACGTCGGACTTTATCATGCGATAAAAAATGAGGCAAAAGTACTCCCTATCTTTATTTTTGACAGTGACATTTTAAACCGCCTTCCAAAAGAGGATCCGCGTGTCTGTTTTTTACACCAACAGATTGAAGAACTCAATCAACAACTCGCTGAGTCGAATAAAAAAATTCATGTCTATCACGGCAAACCAATCGATATTTTTCGAAAAATCTTAAGCGCAAATGCAGTTCATGCAGTTTATACAAACCGCGACTATGAGCCCTATGCCACACAAAGAGATGCAGAAATCAAGGCACTCCTTTCTGAAAATGACGTTACTTTTTCAACGTATAAAGACCATGTCATCTTTGAACAAGATGAAGTCGTCAAATCGGATGGTACGCCCTACCGAGTGTACACTCCCTATTCCCGAGTATGGCTCGACAAATTTGATCGACAAGAGCACCTCAAAAGTCACCGCATTGACGATTTTGAAAAACTCACGACCCTTGCAGATCATAACAATCCTACTTTAACAGAAATCGGTTTTACAACATCAAAGATAACAGCACCGCAGTACAATACTTCAGATAAAATTATTGACCAGTATGAGGCAAGACGAAACACCCCAGCTGTTGCAGGAACCTCCAAAGTCGGAGTTCATTTGCGGTTTGGTACGTTGAGCATTCGAAAAGCGGTTGCCAAGGCCTTGGAGTCCACGAATCAAACCTTTTTAAAGGAATTGATTTGGCGAGAATTTTTTATGCAGATTCTTTGGCATTTTCCCCATACCGAAAACAAAAGCTTTAAACCCCAATACGACCGCATCGTGTGGCGAAACAACCCTGAGGAGTTCAAGCGTTGGTGCAATGGGGAAACGGGTTATCCTTTTGTGGATGCTGGTATGCGAGAATTAAATGAAACGGGCTTTATGCACAATCGGGTCCGGATGCTAGTCGGTAGTTTTTTGTGCAAACATTTGCTTATCGATTGGCGCTTGGGAGAGGCCTATTTTGCGGAAAAGCTCCTCGATTATGAAATGGCAAGTAATGTTGGCAATTGGCAATGGGTTGCTGGGTGTGGTGTGGATGCAGCACCATACTTTCGGATTTTTAATCCTACCGAGCAAATCAAAAAATTTGACAAAGACCATACATACATCAAAAAATGGGTGCCAGATTACCAAACATCATCTTATCCAAAGCAAATTGTCGATCATAAAATGGCACGCGAAAGATGCTTGGAAACTTATAAATCGGCTTTAAAAAAATGAGAGAGGTAAAAAAAGAAAACCTCCCTGAAAAGATTTGTTTGGTTTGTAAACGCCCGTTTAGTTGGCGTAAAAAATGGGAAAATAATTGGAACGAAGTCAAATATTGTAGTCAAAAATGCAGGAGAAACAAAACACCGCTTTAGTTTGGTTTAGAAATGATCTGCGCGTTGTGGACAATCAATCGCTTTACGATGCGACCACAAAGCATGACAAAGTGATTGGGCTTGTACTGATTCCTGCTGAATGGCTCGCTGAAAGCTCGCTTGGATTTAAAAAAATGGAAGCATTTCGAGCTCGTTTCTTGTTGGAGTCCATTGCAGATCTACAACGTAAACTCGAGTCATATCATATCCCCCTAGTCGTTAAAATAGACGATGGAACGTCTTTGACTCAAATTTGTAGCCAATATCAAATCACGGATATCTACCTACAAAAGGAGTGGACAAAAGAGGAGATTGACCAAGAAAAAGGCATCCCTGAGTCGGTTGCGGTTCACAAGTGCTACAACCAATTTTTATTTCACCCCGATGACTTGCCAATCTCCATCGAGGAGTTGCCAGAAATTTTTACCGTCTTTCGTAAAATATGCGAAAAGAAAGTCAACGTTCGTCCTTGTGTATTAGAACCGAGAAGATTAGCAGCAGAAAATGCGAAAATCGCCTCCTATACACCATTGACTATAGAAGAACTGGGCTATGATCCATTTGACATTCATCCCAATAGTGCATTTCCATTTCAGGGGGGCAGCCATGCCGCAGACGAGCGATTGAACCATTATTTTTGGACAACAAAAAAGCTATCCTACTATAAAAAAACACGAAATGGATTGGTGGGAACAGATTACAGTTCGAAGTTTTCCCCTTGGTTAGCCAACGGGTCGATATCGGCCAAATCAATTTATTGGGCGGTCAAAGATTATGAGCAAAATGTGGCCAAAAACCAGTCCACTTATTGGTTGATTTTTGAATTGATTTGGAGAGATTACTTCAAATACGTTTCCTTGCGACATGGAAATTCTATTTTTACTGTTGGGGGAATCAAAAACAGATCTTATGATTGGGAGCAAAATCCGCATGTGTTTCAGCAGTGGATAAACGGAACAACCGCAGAACCTTTTGTCAATGCCAATATGCTCGAACTCAAAAGAACAGGGTTTATGAGCAATCGAGGTCGGCAAAATGTAGCCAGTTATTTGGCCAAAACACTTCAAATGGACTGGCGCTTGGGCGCTGCCTATTTTGAAGCCATGCTGATCGACTATGACGTTCATAGCAATTACGGAAATTGGATGTATAATGCTGGTGTCGGGAATGACCCCAGAGATCGCGTTTTTAACGTACGCTTGCAAGCAGATCGGTATGATGGAAATGGAAAATATCAGTCCATGTGGCTGCAAAAACAACTCTTTTGATGGAAGTACGCTTAATTCTTGGGGATCAGCTCAATGCCGAACACAGTTGGTTTGAGGAAGTTAATGACAACGTGTGTTATGTCATGTTTGAAATGCGTCAGGAGACAGACTATGTCAAGCATCACATTCAAAAGGTTGTTGCCTTCTTTGGAGCCATGCGAAACTTTGCACGTGCAAGAGAGAAAGAGGGGCATCGAGTTTTGTATTACACCCTAGATGATTCGCAAAACGAGCAGGAGCTAGAGAAAAACCTCAACAAAGTCATTTCCCTTTTGGGTGCTACACGCTTTGCCTACCAGCTGCCCGATGAGTTTCGACTCGACCAACAACTTCAAACCTTTTGTAAGGGCTTAAAGATCTCGTCTGAGGGCGTTGACACCGACCATTTTCTAACGACAAGGGATGAAATGGGGAAATTCTTTGCAGGAAAGAAAAAATGGGTAATGGAGTTTTTCTACCGCTATATGCGGAAAAAATTTGATATCCTCATGGTGCATGATCAGCCAGAAGGAGGGTCTTGGAATTATGACAAGTTTAATCGAAATAAATGGAACGGCTCTCCAGCCATTCCTCCGCCCTATCTGCCAAAAGTCGAGGATATTGAACAACTCCATAAGATGATCGAAGATCAAGGGATTATGACGCTAGGAAGCATCTCTAAAGATCAATTTTTATTTCCAATGACCCGAGAGGAGAGTATAAAACAGCTCGATTATTTTTGCGAAAATCTGCTTGTGGACTTTGGGAGCTTTCAAGATGCGATGCATCAAGAAGAAACCAACCTGTTCCATGCGAGGATTTCCTTTGCCTTGAATGTCAAAATCCTTCATCCTTTAGAGGTCATCAATCATGCCATTGAGGCTTATAGAAAACAACCTGATACCATATCCCTTTCGCAGGTTGAGGGCTTTGTGAGGCAAGTGTTGGGATGGCGAGAATATATCCGTGGACTGTATTGGAAAGAAATGCCAACTTATAAAGGGTTAAACGCCTTAGAAAACACCAATCCCCTTCCCGATTTCTATTGGACTGGAGAAACCAAAATGAATTGCTTGAGCACAACCATAAAAAACAGTTTGGAGCATGCCTATGCCCATCACATCCAGCGATTGATGATCACTGGAAATTTTGCACTCCTTGCCCAAACTCACCCCGATGCTGTTGATGAATGGTATTTGGGAATCTATGCCGATGCCGTAGAATGGGTACAACTGCCAAACACACGCGGAATGAGTCAATATGCCGATGGGGGTATGGTGGCTACAAAACCTTATGTTTCTTCTGGGTCTTATGTCAACAAAATGAGTAATTATTGCTCTTCTTGTAGCTACAACCACAAAAAGAGATTGGGAGATGACGCTTGTCCGTTCAATAGCTTGTATTGGAACTTTTTGGACGACAAAAAAGATTTCTTAAAAAGCAACAACCGTATGGGAATGATGCTCAATTTGTTGCGGAAAATCAAACCAGAGGAATTGGCAGCCATAAAAACACGTGCTTACGAAATCATTGCCAATCCCGATGCCTACTAAAACAGACCTTTCCATATTTTGGTTTAAAAGAGACCTCCGCGTCATGGACAACCCTGCACTCCAAGCTGCTGTGCTTGACCCTACCCCAACCCTTTTGGTGTATAGTTTCGAACCCATGCTACTCAAAAACGATCATTACGACAACCGGCATTGGCAATTTATCTGGGAAAGTCTTGCGGAGCTAAATCAATTCTTTTCGCAATACGACACCAAAATTCTCATTTGTAGTACAGATATACTGACCCTTTTTACAGAAATCCAAAAGAACTACACTGTCAAATCCATATACAGCCATCAGGAAACTGGGCTTGCTTGTACCTATGAGAGGGATCAGTTGGTTGATCGGTATTGTCGATCTGAGAGGATTAAATGGAATGAGTTTACAAATCAAGGCGTTTTTCGCGGGCTTTCAAATCGAAAAAATTGGCGTAAAAAATGGGTTCAATTCATGTCTAAACCCATACAACCATGGGAAACAACAACACATTCATTTGTTTCCAATTTAGCGATTGATTCGATTGGGATTGATTCTTTTGAATGGAAAAGTTCCTCAACTGATCAGATTAGACAAAAAGGAGGGACAAAACAAGGGCTCGCCTACTTGAATAGCTTTATCAGCAGTCGTCACAAATCCTATCAGAACTCGATATCAAAACCGGAATTGTCTCGCAAAGCGTGCAGTCGATTGTCGCCTTACATCTCATGGGGCAATCTTTCGGTTCGCTATGTATGGCAAACCGCAGAGCAAGCCAAGCGCAATGGTGCCTCACGATTTCAACTACATGCTTTCACCTCACGTTTGCGATGGCAAGCCCATTTTATTCAAAAGTTCGAAATGGAAGACCGCATGGAATTTGAAAGCATCAATAAAGGATATACCACTTTGGAAAAATCCCCCAACGAAACTTATATACAAGCTTGGAAAACCGGTCAAACTGGTTTTCCCTTGGTGGATGCTTCCATGCGTTGCTTGATTCAAACCGGTTATGTCAATTTTCGAATGCGTGCCATGCTGGTCTCCTTTTTTACCCATCATTTATGGCAGCCCTGGCAACTCGGTGTCAAGCATTTGGCAAAACAATTTTTGGACTTTGAACCTGGAATCCATTATCCACAATTCCAAATGCAAGCAGGAGTAACTGGAATTAATATGTTGCGCATCTATAACCCCGTCAAAAATAGTATCACCCATGATACAGATGGCGTGTTTATTGGCAAATGGATACCTGAACTCGAAAAACTCCCATTGCACTTGCAACATGAGCCTTGGAAGATCACGCCAATTGAGGAAGAACTCTATGGTTTCACTTTGGGACAAGACTATCCAGAACCCATTGTTCACTTACAACGCGCTGCAAAGCATGCCTCCACCAAATTATGGGGGATGAAAAAAAAGGAGAGTGTTCGGGCAGAATCGCGGCGTATTCTCTCAAAACACACCTTGGCAGACAGAAACAACTTTGATTAAGATGAAGAAAAAGCAATTTGACGTTGAAGATATCGATCGTATCATTGAGATGGCATGGGAAGACCGCACACCATTTGACGCCATTTCATTTCAGTTTGGCATTAAAGAGCAAGAAGTCATTACAATCATGCGCAACAACCTCAAGCCCTCTAGTTTTCGTCTATGGAGAGCTCGTGTACAGGGTAGAAAGACCAAACACAGCAAACAAAGAGGAGATGATGTCAATCGATTTAAATGCAGCCGCCAACGAGAGATTAGCAACAATAAGGTTTCGAAACGATAGAGATTCTATTGGGTTTTACACCCGCTTGATATCGGCGCCGATGGCTTGCAGTCTTTCGACGATGCGTTCATATCCGCGGTCGATTTGCTCGATGTTGTGAATGGTACTTGTCCCTTTTGCAGACAAGGCAGCAATCAACAAGGAAATTCCCGCACGAATATCGGGGGAAGTCATCGTAGTTCCTTTCAGGGAGGACTTGAAATCATGACCGATTACAGTCGCTCGGTGCGGGTCACAAAGTATGATTTTAGCCCCCATATCAATAAGTTTATCCACAAAGAACAAACGACTTTCAAACATTTTTTGATGAATAAGCACACTTCCTCTTGCTTGGGTAGCAACCACCAGAATGATACTCAACAGATCGGGGGTAAATCCTGGCCATGGGGCATCGGATATTGTCATAATGGAACCATCGATAAAACTTTGAACTTCATAACCATCGGAATGAGCAGGGATATAGATATCATCCTCTTGTCTTACCACCTGTATGCCCAACTTTCGAAACACATTGGGAATTTGACCCAAATCGTCCCATGATACGTTCTTGATCGTAAGTTCACTTCTCGTCAATGCTGCCAAACCAATCCAACTCCCAATTTCGACCATATCGGGCAGAATGCGGTGGCTTGTACCAGAAAGTCGCTCAACTCCTTCTATCGTCAATCGGTTTGATCCAATTCCAGAGATATTGGCACCCATTCGATTGAGCATACCACAGAGTTGCTGTAAATAGGGTTCGCAAGCAGCGTTATAAATCGTTGTTGTGCCTTTGGCGAGCACGGCTGCCATCACCAAATTTGCTGTTCCTGTTACGGATGCCTCATCGAGAAGTAGGTAAGCGCCTTGGAGACGGTCGGTCTCTACGCTATAAAAGTGATTTTCACGGTCATAGGTAAAATCGGCACCCAATTTCATAAGCCCTTCAAAGTGCGTATCGACTCGTCTTCTACCGATCTTATCTCCACCGGGCCTTGGGATATATCCTTTGCCGAATCGGGTGAGCAGTGGACCAACCAACATAATCGACCCTCTGATTTTTCTACCGTCAGTTTTAAATGCATCGGATTTGAGATACTCCAAATTCACTTGATCGGCTTGAAAGAGGTAATGGTTGTTTCCCTTCTTTTTGATGCGAACGCCAAGTGACTCTAAAATATCGAGCAGTTTATTGATGTCGACGATATCGGGAACATTAGATATTTCGACAGGTTCTGCTGTGAGAAGAACTGCACATAAAATTTGAAGTGCTTCGTTTTTTGCCCCTTGGGGCTCAATCGTGCCAGACAATGGCCTTCCGCCCTTGACAACAAATGTTCCCATCTTACTTACGACGCTTATGTCGGTATTTTTTGTTTTTGTTGGACTGGTGGGGTTTCTGACGACCAAATCGTTTGTTGCTCAATCGGATCAGGTCTTCGGATTTAGACAGCATTTCATCTGAATTTTTCAGATTGATTTTACCTTCTGAAATTTCAAATAAATGCTCAAAAATTACCGCATCTTCCACCGTGTCTTTGTTCCAGTTCAAAAAGCACTTTTTCATGTGATTGGCAATCACAAAGACCAGTGCATCTTTCTGTTCTCCATCGGAAAAGGTAAGTGCCGCCTCGATCATTCGTTTGATATTGTTGCCATAAAAACGATACTTGGGGAAATTTTGTGGGTAGCTCAATGGGTCTGGACGAGCCGTAAGCACTTCTTTTTCTGGAATGGGGTATGGCGAGTCCACGTCGAGTGAAAAGTTCGACATAATAAACAACTGATCCCAGAGCTTGTGTTGGAAATCGGGAACGTCTCTAAGGTGTGGATTCAAATTTCCCATCACACCGATAATGGCATACGCCATTTTGTTTCGCTGTTCTTTTTTGGGTTCTTCCATCGCTTGATCCACCATCTTTTGAATGTGACGGCCATATTCTGGAATTCGTAACGGACTGCGTTGGGTATTGTACTGAAGTGTATCTTCCAATGTTGATGTTTAAATGAAGTGGTAAAAATACGAAAATTACTACAACTGTATGACGCCTTCTATCTGTGCAACCGCTTTGTATTTGGATATGATTTGATCGGGTGACCCAAAAACCCCTTCGATCGAAATGCTGACATAGGTGTTTTTGGACGAATTTCGCTCCGTGATTTGAACAGGGTGATTTGCAAAAATGGATCGAAGAGTCGCTTTTTTCTCCTCGTCGGAAGGCAAGATAAACTTAAACAAATAGTTTGAAGGCCAATCTGTTGATTCTTCCAATTGTTCTCGAAGTCGATTGTAAAATAAAGTGGTTTTGGTGGTCTCGGACATCTGTACAAAGATATCGATTTTAAACAAGAAGTAAAGCGCAAAAATTGTAAATTGGTATCCCATATGAAGCAACATAAACGATATGTGCTAACTGGCTCTCCAGGTAGTGGGAAAACCACCTTATTGCAAGCTTTACAAAGCGAGTACATTACTTGTTTTGAAGAGGTATTTCGGGTATTGTTTTTACAAGCCAAGGACAGAGGTGTAGATTCTCCTTTTCAAGACGAACCCATTGCACTGAGTGAGGAAATCATCAAAGGGAGAGTTGCCGACTTCAACGCAGCTGCGGTATCTAAGATTCACCTTTACGACAGGGGGATTCACGATGCGATTGCCTATCTGGACGGAATTCAGGTTGAGGTTCCAAAACACTTTATCAAAATTGGTCAATCCCACATTTATGACAAGGTGTTTATCCTTCCGCCATGGCAAGAAATTTTTGCTAATGACCATGAGCGGATCGAAAATTTTGTCGAAACCGAAGCGATTCACAATGAACTCATCAGGACCTATACTGCCTATGGCATGCCGCCAATTGTTGTGCCCAAGCTTTCGGTGGAAAAACGTGTGTCATTTCTCAATGATCATCTATGAGCAGCGCACGGGAACTTTTACAAAAACATTGGGGTTGGTCCGACTTTAGACCAGGGCAAAAAGAAGTTATTGATGCTTCTCTATCTGGAAAAAATACCTTGGTTGTACTCCCAACTGGTGGCGGGAAATCGTTGTGTTTTCAACTGACTGCACTGCTGCAAGACGGCATTTGTGTTGTGGTCAGCCCTTTGGTGGCGTTGATGATTGATCAGGTTTCCGCTTTGAAAAGTAAAAACATACGCGCCATGTCGATACACGGATCGATGGGTGAAAATGACCTGGTTGAGGCACTGGATCAATGTGCGTTTGGAAACATCAAACTTTTGTACCTATCCCCCGAACGTCTGCGCAATCCGATTGTGTGTGAACGCTTAAAAACCTTACCCATCTCTCTGTTGGCGGTTGACGAAGCCCATTGCATTTCACAATGGGGGCATGACTTTCGGCCTGCCTATCGGCAAATTGCTCAATTTCACAGCATCATCAACAAGCCCCCTGTGATGGCACTCACTGCCACCGCAACCCAAGGGGTAAAAGCGGATATCATCGCATCTCTCAAACTTGAGGACACCCAGCTTATCCAAACCTCATTTTTTCGGCCAAATCTGTCTTATCAAGTCATTCATACCGAAAACAAACTCGGTACTATACGGTCGATGCTCAAAAACAGTTCGGGGAACACCATCTTGTATCTCCGTACTCGCAAGCACTGCGAAACCCTTGTAGAACAACTTCGAATGGAAGGAATCCATGCGCGGTATTTTCACGGGGGGAGTTCCAACAAAACAGAGCTCATCGAGGACTGGCAAAGTGGAAGAGAACCCATTATGGTGGCAACTTCTGCCTTTGGAATGGGGATTGATCAGGCCAATGTTCGGCAAGTGATTCATGCGGCACTTCCCGAAAGTATAGAAAGCTACTATCAGGAAGCTGGACGAGCAGGGCGTGACGAGCGACCCGCCAAAGCCACAATCGTCACAAGCGCCCGGGATATGCAAGTTGTCAGCAGTCAATTTATGGATTCCTTTCCTCGTGCCGATCTCGTCCGTCAAGTCTATGCCAAATTGTGCGCCTATTTCCAAATTGCGTACGGCGAAACTCCGCTAGAACCGCTTGACATGTCCTTTGAAAGCTTTGTTGATACCTATAATTTCCCTTCCAAAAAAACCTATGAAGTCTTTCGGCTTTTCGATCGAATTGGATGCATTCGCTGGTCCAACCTTGTGGTAGAACGATTTCGGTTGCAAGTACTATACAAGGGAAAAGAACTCCGTAATTTGATTCGAAAAGACTCTCCGCTTTCCACCATTCTCAATATCTTGGTACGACTTTATCCAAACATCACGGAAGCAGCCCAATCGGTCGACGGGAACCAATTGAGCAAACGAACCGGGATCGGGTTGGATCAACTCAAAGTTCATTTTGCGGCCTTGGAGAAAAACGGATATGCCGCCATTTCCTCATGGAATTGCGATACCCGTTTGTTTTTTCTCGAACCGCGGGAAGACGAGCACATCCTGACCCGGGCGATAACACATCTCGATCAGAGTCTGGAAACCAGAAAAGTACAGCTCAAAGCGGTTCAGGACTATGTCGAAAACGACAAACAGTGCAAGCAAGCCCTCCTCCTTGACTATTTTGGAGAAACAAGCAAGACCGCATGCGAGCATTGCAGTACTTGCCAGTCCGCACCGAACCCAGCACAATTGCAGTCCTCTATCATGGCGATTTTGCAAAAACAACCTAGCTCTGCCAAAAACCTATCAAAATTGCTTGTCACTGAAGAAAAAACTATCATTGCATCATTAATGGAGATGCTCAACGAGGAACGGATCTTGCAAAAGGATCTTCTATTTTATATCAACGAATGAAGTCACTACGGATCATATATATGGGAACGCCAGCTTTTGCGATCTCGCCTTTGCAGCAGATTCTCGAAAGCGAGCACAAAGTGGTGGCAGTGATTACGGCACCCGATCGAAAATCCGGCAGAGGAAAAAAGTTGACCCCATCTCCAATCAAAGTCTTTTGCGAAGAACACGATTTGCCCGTTTTACAACCCCCCAATTTGAAAGACCCGGCTTTGATCACTCAACTCCGTGAGCTTGCTCCCGATGTGATGGTGGTCGTGGCATTTCGCATGCTTCCCAAAGAAGTTTGGTCGATTCCACCCAATGGTACTTTTAATCTACACGCTTCACTATTGCCAAAATACCGTGGGGCAGCCCCTATTCACTGGACGATTATCAATGGGGAACAACAAACAGGTGTCACTACATTTTTTATCAACGAACAAATCGATACGGGTGAAATCATCACCCAAAAATCATTGTCCATCGGTTTGGACGAAAATACGGGTCAACTCAGCAATCGTCTTGAAGAGCTCGGTGCAACACTTACTCTAGAAACCCTCGATTTGATTGCAACGAATCGCGTCAATAGCAGCCCACAACCCAATAACAATCAGGCGTCTTTGGCTCCCAAACTAACACGAGAAAACACCCAACTGCAATGGGATCAGGAAGGTCAGCGTATTGAACGCAAAGTTAGAGGGCTACAACCTTTTCCCTGCGCTTGGACGATGCTTTCCAACAACGATCAACTATTGTACTGCAAAATCCATGACGTGGATTTTACAGAAAGAAAACAACCCCTTAAAGATGGAAAAATATTCGTTGAGAATCAGCAAATCATGGTCGCAGTGCCCAATGGAACGATCCATATCAAACGTCTCCAACTCCCCAACAAAAAACCGATGAGCGATAAAGAATTGCTCAATGGCTATTCTATCGATGCAAAGGCATCTTTCGAAAATCCCTAAAAAGTTGTACATTGTTGAGATGAATGCGAAACTGTCAAACGGAAAACTGCTTGTAGCAGACCCCTCTATCATTGGAGACTTTTCGTTTACACGTGCTGTCGTCTTGCTCGCAGACCATAACGATGAAGGTTCTGTGGGTTTTATCCTCAACAAACCCATGTCGCATGACTTGCGCACTTTTGTCCCTGAAATCTCTCAGCCCTTTTCGGTATTTGAAGGAGGCCCTGTCGATCAAGACCGCCTCTATTATGTTCACAGTCGGCGGGACTGTATTCCCAATTCAAAGCCCATTTCCAATGAGCTGGCTTGGGGTGGTGACTTTGACGTCATCACGACTATGATCAACTCTGGTGAGTTGTCTAGTGACGACATCAAATTCTTTTTGGGCTATTCGGGATGGAGCTGTGATCAGCTCAAAGATGAGATCAAACAAAAAACATGGATTGTATTGGATGATGGGGACAAAAAAACCAATATCTCCACATCAAACGATGCCTCATTTTGGAAATCCAAAATGATGCGACTCGGGGGGCGTTATATCCTTTGGGCCAATTCGCCGAGTCATCCCCACCTAAACTAAGCCAGCTCGTTGAGGAGAGCTACCGCTTTTGGATAGAGTTGTGATTGATAAGTTTTTCTTCTGTAATTGGTTACCGCACGAATCCCTTGTATGCTATTGGACAACCAGAGTTCATCTGCCTTTTGTAGATCAAAAGGGTTGATTGCCGTTTCTTTGAGGGTGAGATTGAGGTCTTTTGACAACCGAATGATTTGTTTTCGGATGATCCCATACAAACAGCCAGAAGTCAATGGTGGGGTGTGAATCTCCTGCCCAAAAAGCAAAAATAAGTTTGATTGAAGTGCTTCTACAACCTCTTTGTTGTCATTGACCAAGATGCAATTATCCAAATCGTTCTCTTTGGCAAAAATTGATCCGAGTACATTTAGGATTTTGTTGTTTGTTTTGAGGTTTGGCAACATCCCTGCTTGCACATAATGATCTTTGTATAAATCAACGGTATAGCTTGTGACTTCATCCGAAAATCGGTCTTGAGACAGTGGCTCACAGCCAATGACAAAGGCAACTCGATTGTGGTCTGGGGTATATCGACCCCCACTATCTCGAAAAACGGTCAGGCGCAAACGCCACGCAGGAGAGTTAACCTCTTGTGCTTGAATCAGTTGCACGCATTGGTCGACAAAGTATTCTGGGGTAAAGGTCATGGGAATCTCCATGCGAAGTAAACGCATACTGGCCATCAATCGGAAGTAGTGATCTTCCCAAAACAACAGTTTGTTGCCTACTGCTTTTACCGTTTCAAAAAGTGCATCTCCATAGGAAAAGCCGCGATTGAAAAAAGAAAGGACAGCGTCGGAAGAAGGTACAAGATTTCCGTTTGAATTGATCATCAAGCAGAGCCCAGAACTTGTTTGAGATTGGATATTTGATTTTCCCAGAACATTTTGGACTCCTCAACCTCATCGTCATCGGCAAAGTCAGAAACGATAAGTGACACATCCTTGGTGATTTCGTCGACTTGGATACGCATTTCAAAATGGTATTTTTCGAAATCATCTTCATCGCTTTGCCATTGGTAGCGAACAAACTCATTGGCTTTGTTTTTAATCAGCAAAGCTTCCTCACTAGAGTCGTCCCAGAAAAACTCGTATTTATCAGAACGAGAGTTGACGTTGTCGGCAAACCATTCAGAAAGACCAGAGGGCGTAAAAAGGTATTGGTAAAGGAGTGAAGGGGAGGATTTGATTACAAATTCTATCTCAAAATGATCTTTCACGGATGTTGTTTTATCAGATTAGCAATATAGTATCTTTTTTGATTGCACAAAAATATATTCTGAAAAATATAGTTTGACAACTGCAGCAAAACCTTCTATATTTGCAAACCAATATGGCGAGGTAGCTCAGCCGGTTAGAGCGTCGGATTCATAACCCGGAGGTCGGGAGTTCAAGTCTCCCCCTCGCTACTCTTTTTTTCAATCATGATTTTAGTTACAGGCGGTCTTGGATTTATCGGTGCGCACACCGCTGTTACGCTACTCGACAACAATTTTGAAGTTCTAATCGTCGATGACTTGTCCAATACTTCTATTGACGTGCTCGACGGTATCGAAAAAGCGTGTGTGAAACGACCTCATTTTGAGCAAATTGACCTAAAAGATAAAACTAAAGTCACCCAACTTTTTGAAACCTACACCTTCGACGGGATTATTCATTTTGCGGCCTATAAAGCCGTGTGGGAAAGCGTAGAAAAACCGCTTGCCTACTACGATAACAATCTCTCGTCTCTGATCAATCTTTTGGCTGTGGCAGAAGATCAAAAACGCAGGATTCCGTTTATCTTCAGCTCTTCATGCACCGTATATGGGGAGCCAGATCAGTTACCGATCACAGAGAACGAACCCAGCAAAACTGCGCTTTCCCCTTATGGAAACACCAAACAGATTTGTGAAGAAATTTTAGCAGACCTGACCAAGGTAAATGCAAATATCCCCGTAATTGCATTGCGTTACTTCAACCCGATTGGCGCACATGCCTCGGCGGAAATTGGTGAACTACCCCTAGGCATTCCACAAAATCTTGTTCCCTTTATCACCCAATCCGCGGCAGGAATTCGAGGACCAATTACAATTTTTGGGAACGACTACCCCACCAAAGACGGCACCTGCATTCGCGATTACATCCATGTAGTGGACTTGGCAGATGCGCATGTTGTCGCCCTCAAACACCTCAATACTCATTCGGACTCCCCTGCCTTTGACGTGTTGAACGTCGGAACTGGCAAAGGAACCTCCGTGTTGGAAATCGTACAAGCTTTTGAACGCGTCACCAATGTCTCACTTCGTTATACGATTGGCGAACGCCGAGAAGGTGATGTTGTGGAAACCTATGCCGATACCACCAAAATCAATAGGACGCTGGGTTGGCAAGCTGCAAAAACTCTCGATGATGCCTTACTCTCTGCATGGAATTGGGAAAAAAAGCTGAGAGGAATTTCCTAAGCGATTCGACTTTTACACTCCAATACGCTTTGTTTTATCTATTCGATTTGACAACTTTTTTTGTTTTTTATTTTGAATTAAATCATGAAATTATATGGATTAATTGCTTCAAACTAAATCTTATCATTAATGGTGAATATCCATGACAGAATCGAGTATATCATATTGCAAGAAAAGTTGTCTATTGCCGCACTCGAACGCCATATTGGTGTTGGTCGAAATTCTCTTTCTACTTCGTTGAGAAAACAGTCTGCGATCTCTCATGAGGTCATCATAAAAATTTTTGAGCACTTTCCTAAATATTCTCTAGATTGGATTCTTTTTGGAAATTAAAAGCCCGAAGATATCGAAATTGAAAAATTATCTGCTGAAATTGTCAGCATTATCAAACGGTGGCGAGAACAAACTGACAAAAATATTTAGCGCAATGGCGGGTCAGTCCCAACTGTATTGCGTCAAACCGTCGAGGGGGATTGTTGACTGGTCTCCAGTACGTAGGTCTTTTAGGGTACAGCTTTGCTCTTTCCACTCCGACTCGCCCATGATCAGTGCGTGGGGGATTTGCAACTGATTGGCTAGGCCTAACTGCTTTTTCAGTTTAGCTGCAGAAGGATACACAAAAACGCGTTTGCCTTGTTTCCGCAATTCGATGATATAGGGAATTAAGGACGTTATCATATCCATACTAAAATTGACGACCAACACATCGATTGAAGTGTGCAAGGAAGGGGGAAACAAATCGAGCTCAGAAAGAACCAATTCGATGCGATCCAAACCAAACGAAATGCCAATTCCACTCATGTCTTTCATCCCAAAGACACCAGTCAGGTCGTCATAGCGACCTCCAGCCCCGATCGAGCCAACAGAGACTTGCTCTGGTGCCGAAATTTCAAATATGGTCCCTGTATAATAGTCCAGACCACGCGCGAGTGTCCAATCGAAAACAACCTTTGTCGAGCTGAGTTGCCCCAAATTAGAAAACAAAAAGCCAAGGTCTTGCAGTGGGTTGTCATCGCCAGTAGAACTCCCGAGGAGTTGTTTGAGAGCATCGAGTTGGTCAGTAGTGGATTTGCCTTCTAGAGCAGCATTGATCTTATCAAGGATATCGATGTCAAAATCAGCATCTAGCAGCAAACGTTTGACTTCTTCCCAGCCGACTTTGTCGAGCTTGTCAAGTATGGTAAAAAAGCGTGTCGTTTCTGTCCCAGCACCAGCCAGTTGGGCGATGGCCTCAAGCACTTTTCTATGGTTGATTCGCAAGGTACAGCCCGACAATTGAAGATCCCCAAAAATCGCATCGACCATCTGGATATACTCCAATTCGAGCAACAAGCTATCCGAGCCAATGGCGTCGGCATCGCATTGGGTGAATTCTTGAAAACGACCGTGTTGCGGACGATCGGCACGCCAAACGGGCTGCATCTGATAGCGTTTGAATGGGAAACTCAATTCGTTTTGATGCTGCACCACAAAGCGGGCAAAAGGCACGGTGAGGTCATAGCGCATGGCTTTGTCGGACAAGGAATTTCCAAAACGAGACAATTCGCCATTTTTTAAGGCCTCAAGGTCTGCCTTTTTGACCTTTTCCCCAGAGTTGAGTACCTTAAACACTAGGCGGTCACCCTCGTCGCCATATTTACCCAACAACAGCTCCCGACGTTCCATGGCGGGCGTTTCGATGGGCAAAAACCCATAACGCTCAAATTGCGTTTTCATCACACCCATAATATGATTGCGACGCATAACCTCATGCGGTAAAAAATCCCGCATCCCCTTGGGTGTATTGGGCTTTGTTGACATGCGCATAAAGGTACTGCAAAATGAAATGTAAAAAAAGTGGGGCTATCGGCAAAAGAAAATCGTGAACTAGAAATTGATTAACAACTCCCATTCACGATTCACAAATATCGGTTACCCATTGACCATGAGCGTCCTTGGGTTGAGAATTGGGAATAAAAAAAGCCGACCCTAGGGATCGGCTTATATGATTCGTGCAATAAAGCAAATACTATTCTTTGTCTTCTGCCTTAGTGACTTCGAATTCCAATTGTACCTTCACCTCACGGTGTAAACGGATTTCGGCTTGTTGCTTGCCCAATACCTTTACCGTTCCGCCAGTGATCTTGATAAATTTCTTTTCGATGTCATGCCCAGCAGTCTGTAGCGCAGCACTCAAATCGGCATTGCCAATGGAGCCGAACAGTTTACCTGTACCGCCAGCTTTGGCAGCGATTTTGATCTCTAGCGCCGAAATCTTTTTGGCCAGTGCGTTGGCGTCATCCACCAATTTTTGCTCTTTAAAGGCGCGCTGCTTGAGGTTTTCTGCCAACACTTTCTTGGCCGAAGGGGTTGCCAAAATGGCATGTCCTTGCGGAATCAGAAAATTGCGTCCATATCCGTTTTTGACCTGTACAATATCGTCTTTAAAGCCAAGATTTTCTACGTCGTTTTTAAGTATCAATTCCATGGTGACTTATTTTAAAAGGTCAGCGACATAAGGCATCAATGCCAAATGACGTGAACGTTTGATTGCAACCGATAGCTTGCGCTGATATTTTAGGGAAGTCCCCGTGAGTCTGCGTGGTAAAATTTTACCTTGCTCGTTGACAAACTTCAACAAGAAATCTGGGTCTTTGTAGTCGATATACTTGATACCAGATTTTTTGAAGCGGCAATACTTCTTTTCTTTGCTTGTCTCAATGTCAAGCGGCGTTAGATAGCGAACCTCGCCTTGCTTTCCGCCTTTACTAGCTTGTTCTAATGATGCCATGAGTTATGCTTTAGCTGTTAATCGTTCTCTTCGTTTTTCGGCCCAAGCTTCTGCATGCTTATCGAGCTTGACCGTTAGATAGCGCATTACGCGCTCATCGCGTCTAAATTCCAGTTCTAAAGCATGTACAACTTCGGGAGTTGCGATAAAATCAAAAAGGTGGTAAAAGCCACTTTTTTTGTTTTGGATGGTGTAGGCAAATTTCTTTAAGCCCCAGTCCTCCTTATCCACAAGCTCACCACCGTTGGAAGTGATGATATCAGCATACTTTTGAACTGCTTCCTTTACCTGATCTTCAGATAAAACGGGATTTAAAATGAAAACAGTTTCGTAATGATTCATATTTCTAAATTGGGCAGCGAAATTATCACTTTTGTTTGTTTATTCCAACCCTTTTGGATGGATTTTCGTCACAAAGGGCTTTCGAGGGTGGTTTTGAAAGTTGTTCTTCTTTGCTGTCCTGATCAAATCGGGTCGATATCAATCACCAGTTTTACAGATCGGAAAGCGGAAATTTGTTCAAACCGTTTACAAATGCGCGCCAACTGTTCTTTGGCAGGTGATGCCGACTGGCTGGCAGGGAGTTTGAGCAAAATCTGCATCAAAAATTGATTTCGAATCCGGCCAACTGGTGGAGACTGTGGGCCGAGCACATGCGAAAATTGATTGTGGAGTGCTTGTGAAAACCAATTTGCAGCCTCTTGTAAGGCCGAAAAATTTTTGTGTTTGAGTTCAAACCGAATCAATCGCACAAAAGGTGGGTAGTCAAATTCTTCTCGATGCTTGAGCTGTACCGAAAACATACTGTCATAGTCGTATTGCTGAAGTTGCTGTAAAACCAAATGGTTGTTGTCATAGGACTGAATCAGCACCCGACCCATTCGATCTTTTCGACCCGCACGCCCCGAGACTTGTAAAAGCATCTGAAATGCCCGTTCGTGAGCCCGAAAATCCTGAAAGTTTAGCAAACCGTCTGCCAAGACCACCCCGACGAGCGTAACCCGCCCAAAATCCAATCCCTTGGTCAACATCTGCGTCCCCACCAAGATATCCAAATCGTGTTGCGTAAATCGATTGATGAAATCTCTGTGTCCGTGTTTTCCTTTGGTGGTATCGGAGTCCATTCGCCCCACACGAGCATCTGGAAATAACTGTTGGATTTCAGTTTCAATTTGCTGAGTACCCAATCCCATGGGTTTGGGGTGAGCAGTTCCGCATGCTACACAATGGGCATGGCTCAATACATGGTAACCACAATAATGACATTTGAGTTTTTCGTTTTGCTTGTGATAGGTCAAGCTCACATCGCAACTGGGACATTGGGGCACATGCCCACAAGCGGTACAGTTGACAAATGACGAAAAGCCCCTTCGGTTTTGAAATAAAATCACTTGTTCCTCGGCCGCTATGGTTTTTGAAATCGCATCGATCAACGTCTGGGAAAAATGACCGTTCATCTCCTTTTTCTTTTGTGAGAGCTTGAGGTCAACGATTTCAATTGCAGGCATGGAAAATCCCCGATATCGTTCTTTGATTTCCACAAGATTGTACTTTCCAGTTCGACTGTTGTGGGAGGACTCGATTGAAGGAGAGGCAGAGCCCATGACAATTTTGGCTTGGTGCAAACCGGCAAGCACCACCGCCACATCTCTCGCATGGTAACGTGGGTTGGACTCAAACTGTTTATAGGCCACTTCATGGGATTCATCAACAATAATTAGTCCCAAATTTGAAAAGGGTAAAAGTACCGCCGAACGTGCACCAACAATGAGTTGAGCACTGGGATGCTGCGCCAATACCTTGTTCCAAACCTCCACACGCTCACTCGGGGTATAGCGCGAGTGATAAACTGCCATGCTTTTTCCAAAATGAACATATAAACGCTGAATCATCTGGGTGGTGAGTGCAATTTCAGGAACCAGAAAAAGGACTTGTTTTCCTTGCTGAATGACTTCTTGAATCAAGTGCATATACACTTCGGTTTTTCCAGAAGCGGTTACCCCATGCAACAAAAAGCGATTGGTCTGGTTGCGATCATCACGAAGAGATTCAAGCGCTTGTTGTTGGGGACTGGTCAGTGCTTGCAATGGCGTTTCGGATTCGGTTTTGGCTGCCAATCGGTCCACAACGACCGTTTGTTGATCTAAAACCCCCTTTTTGATCAGGGTTTCAACAGCAGATTTGGATACACCCGGCATACGCAAAAACTCGGATTTTTGAACGCTTGTTTGTTGTTGCATCAACTGCAAAAGCGTTTCTCGTTGTTTGGGATAGCGTTCAATCTCTACAAGTAGCGCTTGCAATGCGCCTTCGGATTTGTAGGAAGACGCCAAGGCCAATTGCTTTTGTTGTTTGGGCTTAAACTTTGTGTAAACTTCTTCCCGAACATGAATCAAGTCGTGATTGAGCAACTCCTGGGCGAGTTTGTATGGGCTTTTT
>Ga0213865_10000787_pt1 | contig 21160 bp, 20 predicted proteins | sample PICome_6_FD_160100 | JGI IMG/M metagenome (GOLD analysis project Ga0213865, IMG submission 160100) | Coastal seawater microbial communities near Pivers Island, North Carolina, United States - PICO282 | ecosystem: Environmental > Aquatic > Marine > Coastal | place: USA: North Carolina...
TGCAGGAGCTCTCAGATCGGCTGGGAGTGCCAACGACACAGCTGTATCGTTGGAAAGCAGAGCACATTGAAGAGTTGGAGGCGAACAATCCTGCCTCAGCACCGAGCCCTAAAAAGATGGCCGCTGAGATCGCCGATCTTCGCAAGGAGCTGGCGAAGTCTAAGCGGATGAATGAGATTCTAAAAAAAACGGTGGGATTTTTCAGTCAGGATTAACGATGAAATACGAACATATCGAAACCCATAAAGCTGCTTACAAGATCACTTAGATCTGTGAGTGCTTTAGCATTAAGCCGAGCGGCTACTATGCTTGGCTAAGTTGAGGTCCCAGTGCACGAAGCAAGGCTGATGCTAGGCATGCCACACGCATTAAAGAGCTGCACACGGCATCTAATCAACGCGAAGGCCATCGCATCATTTATGAACACTTGAAAGATGAATCGGTTGCCTGTGGCCGTGATAAAACTTTGAGAATAATGCAGGAACTGGGGCTAGCCGGCATTCAAAAGATGAGCTTCAAGCCGCAGGCAACTGACAGCAATCATGCTCTGGGATATAGCCCGAATCGGTTCAAGGCAGGTGGTATGCCCAGGGATTGCGATCAAGTCTGGGTCTGCGATACGACTTATTTGATGACTGACAATGGATGGCATTATCTGGCCACAGTCATGGATCTATTCAGTCGTCTTATAATTGGCTGGGAAGCCTGCGGGCACAATGGATGCCAGTCTTGTGTGTAAGGCGCTCCACAAGGCTGCTCAAACGCGCCAAGGGTTCCTGAACGAAAATCTAATATTGCATAGTGACCGTGGCAGCACCTATGCCAGCAAGAAGTACCGTAAGCTCATCAAAAAACTCGGCATACAGCAGAGCATGAGCGCGAAAGGAAACTGTTACGATAATGCAGCAATGGAGTCCTTTTATGGATGCTACAAAACCTCTACAGTTCACAAATATAAGAACCAAATTCTAACTAGAAATCATGACAATTCTAAGCTCTGCCTTTTTTAGGAAGCTCTAGATTGCGTGGGAAATGGTAAGGCCAGCATCACGCATGTCTTCTTCGATCAATGAGCGGCCAGCAGGTGCGGTGGTAATTAAACGATCGATGCGGTCGATCCCGCATACGCGGCACATTGTGCGTGTGCCGATCTTACTTTGGTCGGCTAGAATCACACTGCGGTCACTGTGCTCGATCATTTTACGTTCGGTCTCGACGATGGCTTCGGAGGTATTGTAAAGGCCATCAAGTGTCATGCCGCCGACCGATAGGAAAGCCCAGTTGGCGTGATAGAAGTTGAGTGAGTGCACTGTACCAGGGCCTGTGAGCATACTGCTGCCGTGCTGAACTCGTCCGCCAGTCAGATACATTTCCCAGTCAGGATGTCGATGGGCTGGATCATCGAGGTACGCGGAAAGTCGCAGCGAATTGGTAATAATTCGTAGGGGTACGCGCGGTAGGTGAAAGCACATGTGATAGGTAGTGGTGCCACCATCGATAAACAGCACGTCGCCACCACGTAGGCTTTGAGCAGCCTTGCAGGCGATCGCGGATTTTTCTTTGGAGCGCTGCACTTCACGCATGTTAAACGGCATGTTCTCTTCTTTACGACTGACTCGGATGCCGCCACGTATCCGCTCGACCGAGCCCGCGTCGGCGAGTTCAGCGAAATCCCGTCGGATCGTGGGTAAGCTCGCTCCAGTGGCTTGCGCCGCACGGTCGAGGTAAATCATCCCGCGCTCACCGGCGAGGTGGAGGATTCGATCATGGCGTTCATTTTTCTTCATCAATGGCTTATATAATAAAAGATCATAAGTGATCTTTTATTTGATCTAAAAACGATTGATAGCAAGTTAAAAATGATCGAATCGATCACATTTTGTCGGTTTAGTTAGATTCATGGAATTTAAATTAGGCATTAAGTCGGACCCGATTGAATATCGGAATTCTTTTCCTTGGCTCTTTCGCCTAATGGCGGAGGAGGGCGTCACGTCGCTGCAGCTGGGCTCGTTTTTCGAACTCTATCAGCTGCCCGATGAATACTTCATTCGTTTGAAGCAGCAGGCGGACAATTACGGTATTACAATTGATAGTCTGTTTACCGCGCACCGTGAACTGGGAGGGTTCTTTCGTGAAGATCCTGAATGGGTTTCTGTTGCTCGGCGCAACTATGAGCGCTTTATCGAGATTGGAGCCTTGCTGGGTGCGAAGTCAGTGGGGTCTAACCCTGGTGCCGTGCCGCGTGATTTGATGGGGCTGAAGGAAGAGGGGCTTCGTTGCTACACTAAGCACATGAAGGAGCTCATGCACTATGCACAGGATGTGGGGATAGAGTGGCTGACGATTGAGCCGATGTCCTGCCTGGCCGAGCCTCCGACATTGCCTTGTGAAATGAAACTAATGGGCGAAGAGTTGACCGCTTACCACGAAGCTAATGCAGACAGCACCGCCAAGATTGGCTATTGCACCGACATCGCGCACGGCTATCTCAACGCTGACGAAAGCGAAGGCTTCAATCATATCGAACTCTTCAAAGCGTCCTTGCCGTGGCTGTATGAGATCCATCTGAAGAACACCGACGATCGCTTTAATTCCACTTTCGGATTCCAAGCAGCGAATGTCGAAAAAGGTATCGTCGATGTGGCACACTTCCGTGAGATGCTGGTTGAAAATGCTGACATCATTCCGGTGGATACCATGGGCTGCTACCTTGAAATCGGTGGGCCTAAGCTGGGCCGCGATTATTCGGACGGGCAATTAGAAGAGCAACTGCGTGAGTCGTTGGCTTACCTTAAGGAAAACTTTATGCGGGAAGTGCCTGTTTCGGCTGCGATTGCATCGCGAATTCCGGAGATTCGTGTATCTGCGGAAGACAAAGTCGTGATCGCACCCTCAATGATGTGTGTGGATCCACTCAACTTCGAAAGTGCTCTGCGCCGTGTCGAAGCACTTGGCGCTGGCATGCTACACATGGATGTTATGGATGGCCACTTCGTGCCGAATGCACCGATGGGTCTGGCAGTGATCGAAGCGCTGAAAGAACGCACGCATCTTCCTGTCGATATTCACCTAATGGTGTCTGATAATGATTTCTTTGTTGGCTTGCTCGAGGGTTGGAATGTCTCTCAGATTTCTGTGCATGCCGAGGCTTGCCAACACCTGGACCGCAGCTTGAGCCGCATTCGCGAGATCGGTGCCAAAGCAGGCATCGCGCTCAATCCATCGACGCCGCTCAGTGCGCTCGATTTTATTCTCGATCGTATCGACTACGTATTGTTGATGACGGTGAATCCGGGCTTTGCCGGACAGAAGATGACGCCGGCTTCGATTCAGAAGATTTCTGATTGTCGTGAATATTTGGATACGAATGGATACGCACATGTGCCTATTCAGGTCGATGGCAATGTGAGTTTTGAAAACATCCCGGGCATGGTTGCCGCTGGTGCTGACAATTTGGTGGCCGGAACCAGTAGCATTTTCCATTCATCTGCCAGCTGGCCGGACAACATTAAAACGATGAAGGCTGCCATTGCTGAAGGACTCGCTGCACGTAAATCCTCAATCGCTGTTTCATAAACATGACTGCATCCAACGATACAATGGAAGCCGTGGTTCTACACGGCATCAGTGAACTGAAATACGAGCAGGTGCCTGTTCCTGAACTGCGCTCCGGCACGGTGCGCGTGCAGCTCGGCTTCTGCGGGGTGTGCGGTTCCGATATTCCGCGCTCCTTTTCTAAGGGCACATACTCGTTTCCGACGATCTGCGGGCATGAGTTTGCCGGCACGGTGTCCGCTGTGGCAGATGATGTGAGCGATTACGCGGTGGGCGATCGAGTGACGGTGTTCCCGCTGTTGTGGAACGATGATCACCCTGCCTGCGAAGAGGGCGAGTATGCGCAGTCTGATGGATATGACTATCTCGGTTCGCGTAGCGACGGTGGCTTTGCTGAATACGTGATTGCGCCAGTGCGTAATTTAATCAAGTTGCCGGATTCGGTATCGATGGAAGTGGCGGCGATGACAGAGCCAGCTGCAGTAGCGCTACATGCCGCACGCCGTGCCCGTATTCGTTTGGGCGACACAGTCGCAATTTTTGGCCTCGGGCCGATTGGGCTGATGCTGGCGCAATGGCTCAAGTCGATGGGCGCATCGCGAATTTTCCTGTTTGATTTGCTCGAAGACAAACTCGATCTGGCGCGTCAATTGGGATTTGTTGATGTCTATAATAGTGGCAAGCACGACGCGACCAAAGTCATCGAAGCCGCGACTGGAGGACGTGGTGCGCATGTGACTTTCGAGGCCGCTGGAGTGCCGCCGACGATGTTGGCCGCGCTGCGTTCAGTGCGTCGCGCGGGCCGTATGGTCATGCTAGGTAATCCGTCCGGCGATGTGACTTTGCCTGCGGTATTGATCTCACAGTTAATGCGTCGCGAGGTCGAGTTACTTGGCACATGGAACTCCGGTTTCAGTGTTTATGGCGACGATGACGATTGGCGTACCACTCTCGAGGCGATTGCCAGTGGCACGCTTGATCTTCAGCCGTTAATTACGCACAAGGTGCCGCTTAGTGGTGGCATCGCTGTGCTCGAAATGATGCGTGATCAGTCTGAATTCTTTACCAAGGTGTTATTACACCCTACAGGCAAGTAGGCACGAAGAATTAGGAATAAATTTTGTCACCATTTAAATCTCATTAAAAGATAATTCGCGATTTTTAGTGGTTCAAGTTTTAAAATAGCAGCTAAGAAATAGCTTTATGAGTATAGAATCCTTGTTTCATGATTTGTTAGGTTTGGGCACGGATTGGCGTGTGAAAGAGTTGGCGCATTTACCAGGTGCCCAGAGCGAAGTGCACATCGTCATCGAGGCGACCGCTGGTCTTTGCGAGCGTTATAAGTGTCCAGACGATGGCGGCTCTGTTCGTCACTACGACGACGCTCCGGTGAGGAAGTGGCGTCACTTGAACATCTTTCAGCATGAGTGCTATCTGGAGTGTCGTCTGCCCCGTGTAAAGTGTGAGCAGTGCGGCAAGGTCAGAACCGTACCAGGGCCTTGGGAGGGTAAGATCAAGGGCTTCACTTTACTGTTCGAAGCCTTCGCGCTAACGCTCTTACGTGAGATGCCAGTCAATGCCGTCGCCCGTATTGTTGGCGAGTATGATACCCGTCTATGGCGCCTGTTAAAGGCCTACGTCAACGAGGCTTACCAAGAGGCCGACTTCAGCAGTGTACGCGTAGTTGGCTGCGATGAACTCAGTGCTCAAAAGGGAGACAACTATCTGAGTGTTTTCGCAGACCTTGAAGCTAAACGAGTGCTTTACGCCACAGCAGGCAAAGATGCCTCTACTTGGGATCGTTTTGCCGAGGAACTGGCCCAACACGGGGCTCAGGCCAAAAAAATCAAATGCGTGAGCATCGACATGAGTCCGGCTTACCAGAAAGGCGCCAAGAAAAAATGCCCTGATGCCGTGGTGGTCTTCGACCATTTTCATGTGATGCAAAACGTCGGTAAAGCGGTCGATGAAGTTCGCCGCAGGGAGCATCAAAGCCTATCCCGCAAGGGCGATAAATCACTCAAAGAAAGCATGTGGTTATTCCGTAATAAACCTGAAAATCTGAACCCAAATCAAAGCGCTCATTTGGATCAACTCAAGCAGGCGAACCTGATTACAGCCAAAGCCTACCAGATGCGCCTGAACCTGCAGGATATTTACAAGTTGAACTCTGTGGAATGCTTTCAGCGAAAACACATCCAATGGTGTGATTGGGTAAAATCCTACGGCAAATCCAAAGGCTACCTGTTCGCGCCGATGGTCGCGGCAGCTGAAAGTATCCTCAGCTACTTTGATGGTCTTATCAACTTTGCTCACTCTCGAATCACCAATGCTTTCATGGAAGGACTCAATAGCGTCTTCTCCGCAGTCACAAGAAAAGCCAGAGGTTATCGATCCAATAAAAACCTAATCATCATGCTCTACTTCGTTGCGGGAAAATTGGCAACCCACGGATTGCAATGATTTACCGTTCTACCACTAAAAATTGCGAAGACCCTTATTAAAATATGAAAAATATTGTTTACTATCTAGATAAGCCCGGTGGCACATTTACGCCGGTTGAAGAAGAAATCGGCGATCCTTTACCGGGTGAAATTCGTGTGCGTGTACTGCGCACTTCGGTTTGTCAGTCAGATGTGGTGATTTATAATGTCGGCCTCCCCCGAATTAAAAAGTGGCCCGCTATCCTGTTGCACGAAGTTAGTGCGGAGGTAGACGCTGTCGGCGAGGGTGTTACCAATTTCGAGCGTGGGGATTTAGTCGGTATCGGTTGCGATATTCCCTGTGGTGACCGCGACTGCATCTATTGCGGCGATGAGGGCACAGGTGATTGGACCTATTGCCCAAATACGCAGGCAACAGGCCACGAGTTTCCTGGTTTTGCGCGCAAGTATGCGATCCTCCCGGATTGGTTCGTCAAGCTCGGACCAATTGCGAAATTTCCCAAGGGGTTTAGTGCCGACCAGGCCTGCCAAGTGGAACCGCTTGCTTGTGGTTTGGAAGGTATGACACGCGTCAATAATTGCATCGAAAATCGCATCGTTGTGCTGATAGCAGCCGGTTCACAGAGCACCTATGCCTTGCAGTGCGCGCAGGCTATGGGCGCGCGTAAGATCATTATGATCAACCGTGGGAAAGAGCGCTTAGAGCGCGTAATGCGCGACTTCGGCGACGAGCGTACAGTCGGTGTGGTCTGGGATGAGAATGTCGTAGAAAATACACTACGAGAATGCCAGCCTTTTAATGAGCCGCATTTTGTGATGGTCAATGCCCCGGCCGAACCGGGCTACCGTCTGGCTACCCAGCTGATGGGCTATGGCACTGTGTTGGACGGTCACGCGGGTGTGAAGGGCGCCGCAGGCAAGCCCAAAATTATGCATGAGGTGGATTTAAATAACGACATCCATTACAAGCTTCAGGTATATCAAGCCACGCACGGCTCAAGTTGGCATGGTGTCGGGCTTGCCCGCGATATGCTGATTGGCGGAGGTATGAAGAACCTCGATTTGATGACCAATGACAGCGAGCGCTTCCACCATACCCAAATTATCGAGGCGATTCATCGCGCAGAGGATAAAGACTCACTGAAGGTCATTATTAACTGGGAAGACTAGATGTTTTATTTTACTACATTGTCGCCGATATCAGCGCAGACATTGGATGTGTCTTGCTTAACCACTATTGTAGGTTGTGCAAGGTTGACGAAGTTAAATGTTAACCCGCTCAAAATATAGGCAACGACTAAAGATCTGTTCTATTCTACTCATGGAATTTCGTGATGCCCGAAAGTTAAGCAAAGGTGCTAAAGAAGAGATTCGCCGTCAGGTGATCAAGTTGCACAAATTAGGCTTGAAGAACACAGCAATAGCGAAAGCTCTGGAAGTGCATCGGAGCACTGTAAGCGGATGGGTGAATCGCTATAAGCGCAGTGGTTTTTCTGAATTAAAAGCAAAACATAGGGGACGCACTCCTGGTAGCGGCATGCAACTGAGCGTTTCTGAACAAACAGAGATAAGAATTAAGATCGCAGAGAACAATCCCTAACAGCTAAAATGCCTTTTGCGTTATGGACGCATGAGGCAGTCTTTGAACTGATCGAAAAACTTACACGCAAGCGGCTGGATTTACGCCAAGTCGGTCGCTACAAGCTCATATTTCTAACTAGTGGCGTTAGGTCCATTCACTTTCTTTATCAACACAACAATTAACAGTTTTATAGAATTATGAGTCATAAGATTTACGAAATCGCCAAAGAGCAGTTCGCCGCAGTCGGCGTCGACACGGAAGCAGCGCTTCAAGCCTTAGATAAGATTCCGGTCTCCATGCATTGCTGGCAAGGTGATGACGTGGCCGGTTTCGAAGCCTCTGAAAAAGCGGGTGCAGGCAACGGTTGCGTAGCAACGGGGAACTATCCGGGCAAGGCGATCAATCCGGCCCAGCTGATGGCCGATATTGAGCAGGCATCTAGCTTCATTCCTGGCCCATTGCGTCTCAATTTACATGCCAACTATGCGACTGACGGGACGCCTCTGCCAGACCGCTGCGAACTTACCATTGATAATTTTCGTAGCTGGGTCGATTGGGCCAAGGCGCAGCAGTTTGGTATCGATTTTAATCCTACCAGTTTTAGTCATCCCAAAGCTGAAGGCGGCTTTACTCTGAGTCATCAGGATGCGGGGATTCGTCAGTATTGGATAGATCACTGTATCGCAAGTCGAAAGATTGGTGCCGCCATTGGTGAAGAGTTGAAGAATCCTGTTGTGAATAATATCTGGATTCCAGATGGTTATAAGGACACCCCTGCGGATCGCTTTGCACCGCGCGAACGTTTGCAGGATTCCTTAGATGCGATTTTAGCTGCAGATGTTTCAAAAAAATGGAACATCGATGCGGTTGAAAGTAAGCTGTTCGGTATTGGGGTGGAAAGTTACACAGTTGGCTCCAGCGAATTTTATCTCGCATATGCCGCAACGCGTCAAATTGCACTGTGCCTGGATGCAGGACACTTCCATCCAACTGAATCCGTTGCCGATAAGATTTCCGCTGCATTACTCTATGTGCCGGAGTTGTTGTTACACGTGAGTCGCGGTGTGCGTTGGGATAGTGACCATGTGGTTGCTTTGGATGATCCGACCACTGCGATTCTACAAGAGTGTGTGGCCAGTGGTCAAATGGAACGTATCCACGTAGGACTCGATTTCTTTGATGCGTCGATCAACCGTATTGCCGCTTGGGTAATCGGCACGCGTAATACCAAGAAGGGGTTGATTAAGGGACTACTTCAGCCGACTCAAGCGTTGCGCGAGGTAGAACTGGCTGGCGACTATACTAGCCGCTTGGCCATGATGGAAGATGCCCGCTCACTGCCATGGGGTGCGGTCTGGAATGAATATTGCATACGTAAGAATATCCCGGGCGACAACCAATGGCTGAGTGGAGTAAAGGCTTATGAAAAGGATGTGCTGCTAGCGCGATAGTGCGTATGCTTCGATGACATCAAGAAGCGTCGCAGGCGTTATTAGCCCTAAGAGAAGTGGACTAGAGGTATGCTTTAATGCAGGGGCATTAAACATGAGGTTGCGTTAACAAAAATATGATAATGAGTGTGATAGCCTATTAGATGATCATCGGTGGAGTGGCCGTGAAAGAGTTTTTGATCGGTCTAGATTAGGGCATGAATCAGTTGCATTGTTGAAGATCCTTGCATATACACTCGCGGTAGGCGAGCAATCCGCTCTCGCCGGCTAGATTGTCTGATACTCGCCGTACCATAAATCTGTCGCCATTTTGAAACAGTCTTGAGGCACCTTTCCAGATGTCTCGCAGTAAATGAAGCTTTTAATGTCCCGCAATTGGGTCGCCGCGGCACACATCACAAGGTCAACGCTACAATGTAAATGTTCCAGCGGGGCACCGGTCGCTTGATGTCGGGCGGCCCAATTTTCTGGTTGTTTGAGAATGCCGGTAAAAAAAATGAGGGCAACTGCCATCCATTACGAGCGCAGGGAAATGCTGTTTTTCTAATTCTGGCATAGTGATCGTTTAAAGGAATGGCTCACGACACGAGACCCAAGCTGCAAGAGCGCAAATATTTTTTATGTGTGGCGGAGATGCGATTTAACTTGGATTATGTCATCAGTTGAGCAAGGTGATCGGCAACTGCAGGTCGAGTAAGTGTTCAAACACATGTGAATGCTGGTCTGATAGGCAGCTGTGGGCCTTGGTGGACTAAGTTCCGAGCAATGCAGCTAGATCGGATGCGCAGCAGAGCGGAGCACTTTTTGAGCACCCTCTTGGTGAGCGCATTTCAAATGCAATGTATTTGTAAATGCGGCTGGTATAGAGATGCTACGCGGTCATAGTCCTGATGTTCGAAGAATCCCTTTGCAAAGTGTGGGTTCAATTGTTGATAGAGGCAGATGCAAGCTTGAGTATGCAAGCAGCTGTTGAAACCGCTGGATCGAGTGGTTACCAGTCTGGGTTTACGGATTAGTCTGTCCATATTTTATGCAGGAAGCTCAATCTCGGAGCTTGAGAATCTCGTCGAGAGATATCATATAGTGGGCATTCATCCTTTCTTATGTATGCTTAAAAAAATATTTTCTTTATTTCAATCAGCCAATGCCTTGCAAGGTGCATTCTACGCTGTGCGCCATAACAAAATTTTTGAGCTCAGCGTGATCGCTGTGATCGTTTTTTCCGCGGTTACGATCGGGATTCGGACCTATGAGTTACCCCCGTTACTCGTGAGTCTGGTCGGCGTTTTGGATTGGGTGATTACTGGGGTTTTTTTGGTAGAAATTATCGTACGCTTCATTGGTGAGCCGCATAAAAAGCAGTTTTTTTGCTCTGCTTGGAATATATTTGATAGTGTGATTGTGATCGTCAGCCTTATTCCGGTCGAGGATAGTGAACTGGCTTTACTGGGGCGACTGGTGAGAATCTTTCGTGTTTTGCGGATGATTTCGATCATTCCGGAATTGCGTATTTTGCTCAATTCACTGCTCAAGGCACTCCCGCAATTGAGTTACGTTGTCCTCATGATGTTTATTATTTTTTATATCTACGCAGCCGTGGGGAGTACTTTTTTTGCATCTATTAACCCTGATTTATGGGGAGATATTTCAGCGAGTCTACTGACCTTGTTTCGGGTCATGACATTTGAGGATTGGACAGACGTGATGTACGAGACGATGAATCCCTATCCATTTAGTTGGATCTATTACATTAGCTTTATCTTTTTTACTGCATTTGCCTTCTTGAATATGATCATTGGAATTGTCGTAAATGTTCTAGAAGCAGAGCATGCTCGCGAACGAAGCGCTCAAGCTGAGGCTGCGGGCGAACCCACATTAAGTGATTTACGACAAGAGATTCGCGAGCTGAAGCAAATGATACAGCAGCGCTGATTATAAGATGCGATACCTTGTGCACAAACTTCCTACTTTGCGATTACATGGCCGTAAACGTTCATGATCGCCGTGGCCTCCGCATAAATTTGGAAGTGGTAGGCCGTCGGGGACTCGAACCCCGAACCAATTGATTAAAAGTCAACTGCTCTACCGATTGAGCTAACGACCCACGAAAGTCTATTTTTTGAACGAGAGGGACGTACTTTGTCAATAGCGGGATCGGATAAATTTATTGAAAATTACGGTGGAACTCTTTTAGCTCAATTCTGTCTGTATGAATAAGAATAGATCTATGGATACATTGCCCTCGGAACAACTCCTCATTAAGCGCATTAAAGACGGTGATCTAGCAGCTTATGATGTTATCGTGAGTCGCTATTGGGACCGCACATACGCCCGGGTAGTCCATTTGTTGAATAACAGGCAGGACGCTGAAGAGGTCACGCAAGATGCGTTCATCCGTGCTCAGCGGGGCTTGGATTCGTTTCGTGGAGAGGCTTCATTTGGAACTTGGTTGTATCAAATTGCTACAAATTTAGCACGTAACCGTTACTGGTATTGGTTTCGTCGCAAACGCGATCAGTCATTTTCAATTGATCAGCCACTATCTGCCGATTCGGACATTACCTTGGAAGATTTTATGCCGAGTGAGCATGAAAGCCCCTCGGAGTCAGCCATTACGCAAGAATTCGTTGATAGAGTCGCTATCTGTATGGAAGATTTATCTGAGCAACATCGCGAAGTTTTAGTGCTCAGGAATATTGAAAATATGAGCTATGATGCTATTGCTGCTCATCTGGGATTGAGTGTTGGTACCGTTAAAAGTCGAATCGCCCGTGGGCGTGAGCGCTTACGTGTTTTGATGGGGGACGATTTTGCGATATGAAGCGTCGATTCAAACAGCTACTAAATCTTTACTTGGATGGCCAGCTCGATCGGCAAGGATTGATTGAGCTCAAGCATCTGCTAGCAGTGAGCACTGAAAACCAAAAAGAGTTTCAAGGCCAATGCCGACTACAAGCAGCGATGAAACAGATGCAGCAAGCTTGGGTCCTTCCAGAAGCTACGGTCAAGAGAACGCCGACGTGGCGGATATCTCTAGGGATGGCCGCCATGGCAGCCCTTGCGTTATTTGGCTGCCTGTTATGGCTTCAGACTCTAGATGTTGGCTTATCTGTTGAGGGCTCTCACTTGTCGTCGATCAAGGCTTCATATTCCGAAGTCGCTGCTGCGGATGTGTCGACCAAAAACAATCCGCTCTTGGTCGACTTCGACTTGGATGCGATCCAAATCTTCGGTGGGAATCATCAGGGAGCAAGGCAATTGCTGGAGCTGGAAAGCAATGTAAATCGGGAGGAATTTTTTGAAGCCGCAAAGTGGAGTCTGCAGCCGGACTATCTTTCACTAAAAAGTAGCGAACGCGTACTGCCCAGAGTTTGGCAACAGCCGTCCAAAATCCATGCAGAGAGTTTACCATATCCTGCAACTGTTCCAGGCCAGCCTTTCGTCCAGCCTGCCAGTTTTAGGTTTCCGTAGATTTGTCTGAGGTAATGGGGCGCCTACAGTTCTTGGTAGCAGCGATGTCTCAGAGCTGTTTTAGGATCGCTGTATTTTCTTTATTAGCCGGGGATATACGCTAGCGCTCCCTTTAGCTCTAGCGTTAAGCTCATGTTTAGGAATGTGATGTCTCCCATTGATTTACAGTTGTAGAAGGCCTGGTTTTGGTGGTATTCAGCGAGAGCATGGCGTAGTTCCTTGACTTTTTGATCACTCGATAGTGTGTCATGGCACATGCATTCACGTAGTTCGATTACGCGGTCCCGAGCAAATTGAATACGTCGATTGATCAAGGAGTGTTCTTCACTTTGGTATTGTTGGCTGGTCTCTAGGTTGATGAGCTGGGTGCACAGATTGACAACAGGTAGGTTGTTTTTAAAAAACTGTGGGCGGTAGAATGAAGGGCGGCCCTCGTAGCTTTGTTGATCGAAGTCGATGGCTCTAACTCTGTATTGGTTTTCCTCAAAGTCGGGGGTGACTTCGACCACATAATTGTAGGCACGCATATCGCCCAGTAGCCGAACGAAACAACGTTCATTGAACTTGATGAACTCTTTGGCCAAGCGAACCTCGTGAAGATCTGGTCGGTCAAAGTAGTTGCGAATAAAGTCGTCACCTGGTACGCCTATAATGTGTTCTTCGATCAGTGTACTTTCATGAGCTAGGAAATTAATAGGATTGGGCGATAGCAGCTCTTCAAGTTCTAAGCCATAAATACGTGAGGCGTCTGCTTTTTTTATATAAAAGTAATCGTGGTTGTCATTGAACTGATTGACGACTCGGACACGCATTGGTTTGGTGTTGCCGAAAGTGCAAATATCAACGCGATCGATAAAAAGGTTGTGAAGTGTCAGTTCATCACCACCGGATCGTAACAGTGTGTAGGTTTTTTTGAGTCCCTTGTACAGGCTCTTGCCATAACTTTGTTCGTAGACCAAGGTTTGCCAATGGGTGTCATTTCCATTGGAGTCGATTAATGGGAACGCATCTTGGTAGTTAAGCAGCGCATCGTAGTTGATCGGCAACTCGTGTATACGGCCATATTTTTTTAGGTACGCACTGAAGTCATTGTTCAGAGCAAAAAAATCTTTTCGTTTATGCGTAGGCATTAAGGCGCGAACAGTCTGTCTAATGAAATCTCGTAGTGCTTAGGTTTTCGGCAACTCATCTTGTTCCTGCCCGACTGGACTGAGTGCGCTTTCAAGTAGTAATTTTTTTGCATTTGCGAGGTCTTTTTCGTTGCGATCGATGGTTTCTCTTAATGTGTTCAAAACCACAATGGAATCTGGAATTGCTTCGATTGCGGTGGCAACTTTTTGTCTTGTTTTGAGATGAAGGTCTTTCTCTGCTTGCAGTTCGTTTTGTACCACATCGAGCTTTTCGCGTAGTTCCGATTGATTTTGTAGTTGGGATTCGGCTATGTGGAGCTTTTCATTTAGTCGTTTGCTGATATCTGCAATAGCTAGATTTTTTGAATTGTTGGCTTCCGCAATTTTACGCTTCAATTGATCATAGTCAGTTTGGCGTTCTTTTAGCAGTTTGTTCTCTTGGATTAGTTTTGAAGAGTCTACCTGTGGGTTCATCTTGCGGGATTCTTCAAGCATAAAACTCGTCCCGAGGTAAGCGAGCAGCACAGCAGTCACACCAAAAAAGAGGCCGATGGGAGCAAATATATAGCGAAGCGATGTATTGTAATCGGCCTTCTGGGGTAGGGTTCCAAAACTAGAGTCAGCATCTTCCATAAACCATGAAGCCATTCTAAAATACATCGTTTTTTCGTATTTGGAGGAAGCGGCTTCAATTATTTTGTTGATCTCTGTCTGAAGTTGAATGATCGAGCCCTCTAAGTTTTGTTTGTTTTTAATGAGGGAAATTGCACTAGATTGAGCCGTCTCAAGTGAGTCTAATTTAGATGCATAGTTTGCTTTAATCCTTTCCAGCTCCTGGTTGTGGCGAGTTAAATTTTTGGAATAAGCGATTTGTCGCGCTTGCTTTAACTGGCTGATTTTTGCTGTACGTTCAGCAATTTGCTCTACAAATGCGGTAGATTCTAAGCGTTTTTGTATGATTTGATTGATGGCCTCTTTTCGGCTTATTTGGCGTTCTATTAGTTGGGTTAATCGTTGAATTTTTTGTTCAATAGTAACTGCTTCCGGAGGGGCGGCTATGGGTGCTCGCAATTTGGAAATTTCAGACTCAATTGTGACTTCTTCTGCGAGCAGCGCTTGCGTTTTTTGTTCAATTTCGTCTTGAATGACTTTGATGAGTTCTTCTTTAGACTGAAACAAGCCTGATTGAGCTTGTTGGATTCTAGATTGTTTATCGAGTTGCAGGTTTTTGAGTGTTTCATCAATACGCTCAAGTCGTGATTGCAATTGATTTAGCTTGGGCTCAATACGTGCGTTGAAGACAATCGTTTGCTCCTGGATTAAAGCTGTACGCAGACGGTTTAGTTCTGATACTTCACTTTGGTAATCATCGATTTGAGCTTGTATTTGTTCTAGCTGTTTCAGTTCGTTTTCCTTGCGCGCTGTCACTGTGGCGAATTGTTCGTATTCTGCCAGTTGTTTGGAATGGAATTGATCCGTTTTTTTGACTTCTGCTTCATAGCGCCGGTATTCGGCAGCAGTCGCCTGCTCTTGAGCTCTCTGTAGATTAGATCGCGTGATAGAAATTTTTCTTTGATGGTTTTCCAGGTCAATGATTTGATTTTGTATTTTCTGGATCTCATTATTTTTTTTGTTTACCTGAATAGCCGCTTCGCGCGCACCCCGCGTCATGTATTCTGAAGCAATTTCATTGAATTCGTAGACGGTAAATGAGGATAACAATAATAATCCCATCAAACCAAAGCTGGAAAAGAGTTTGTTCCATCCTTTTGCCAGTCGGAAACTCCCTGCCATGGGGATGATCGAGAGTTCGATTACCGCCAAAATGGCCCAACCAACCGATAGAAAGAGTCCGGTAATTAAATCGCCCTCTTGAATACCAAATAGAATATTGAAGCCCGCCAAGGACATGGCGATCGCAAACAAGCAATACTCAACTAACCAAGCCATCTGGTAAGTTTTTTTGCCGTGATCAAAGCGGAAATTTTTAATACGTTCTTTCATGCTTGTCCGAATTAATATGCTCAGTGTGTGAAGAAGTTATCGAATTGCTAGCCTCGAATGTTGAGGACAATGGATTCATGGTTGATCCTACAACTCGCGGGTGCAAGGATAGTACATTGAAATTGATATGATTTTGCACTCTGTGCGAAGTGCATTAACCGGGCATCCAACTGCGCCATTGGGGCCGATGCTTCTCGTGGGGTCCAATATGCGGCTTGGCTTAAATAACAAACAATTATCCTGAGCAAGCTTATCACACGGCTTAGAATTTTAGATGAGGTCGAGTAAAAAAAAGTATTAGCAATTTCCGTGCTAATAGATAAAGTGCTTGCAGATTTTTCTGTTTTTTGTACTTTTCGAAATTATATTTATATTAAAGACATGAGCGCTCAGGGATTCCAGCAGGTACAAAAGCAAACGCAATCGCTTATTCTTGCGCCCCAATTAAGGAATTCCTTGAAGATTCTACAGGTTCCGGCGATTGAGCTTCGGAGTTCTATTCTAGAGGAATTACAAACGAATCCTTTGTTGGAGGAATTGCCGATGAATAGTATCAGTGTCGAGGAGCAGAAGGATGTGGCGAGCCCTGCTGCTGAAGGCGATACGTCCGAAGAACTTAAGTTTGATGCGGAAGATTATCGCATTCTAGACAAAGTCAGTGAAGATATGCGTGAGCAATTTGCTCAAGAAAATAGTGGGCAATCCTATACGACGGCTGATGAGGAGCGTCGGGATCATTTTATGAATTCGCTGACGCAAGAGCCCTCATTGCAAGAGCATCTAATGAGTCAAGTCGAGCAGTCAAATTGTACGGATCAGGAACGTATGGCCTTTCATTATTTGATTGGGAACTTAGATGACCATGGCTATCTGACGGAAAGTATCTCTGATATTGCTTTGCAAAATCAGATTCCCTTCACTGCCGTGCAGGCTGCAGCAGATTTATTAAAGACCTTTGATCCAGCTGGTATCGGATCATCAGGACTGCAGGACTGCTTGTTGACCCAGCTGCGTTTAAGAAAACGGGAGCACTCATTGGCGGCTAAAATTGTGTCGGATTACTTTAACTTGCTGGCTCGGAGGCGAATCCCTGAAATTAGTCGTAAAGCGAATGCCAGTACGGAGGACACACAGGCTGCTGTGGAAGAAATTGGCACCTTGGATCCGGCTCCTGGCCGTCGTTTCCGCGCTGATAGCAATAGTATCGTCGAACCTGACATTTCCATTCACAAGGATGAGTATGGGGAATGGATAATTGACTTGAATAATGATTACATTCCTAGGCTTAAAATTAGCAGTACCTATAAAGCTTTACTTTCAAACGGTACGATCAGTAAACAAGAGAAAGATTTCATGTTGGAGCGCATGCGCTCCGGTAAGTTCCTCATCAATTCTATTGAACAGCGCCAGCAGACTATTGAGAAAATTGCTCGTGAACTCTTGAATTATCAAATTGATTTTTTTGAGGAAGGGAATTCTAAGCTGCGACCGCTGACGATGAATGAGATCGCGCAATTGGTTGGGGTGCACGAGACCACAGTTAGCCGAGCCATCGCCAATAAGTATATACGTACGCCGCATGGCGTCTTTCCCTTGAAACACTTTTTTACGCCTGGATTTAAATCCAGTACGGGTGCCGATGTCTCTAATACGAGTATTAAAGAGATGATTGCTACATTTATCGATAATGAAAATCCTCAAAAACCTTACAGTGACCAATCAATTGTCGCTTTATTGAGTGAGAAGAATATCAAAGTAGCGCGACGTACGGTCGCCAAGTATCGCGAAGAGTTGGGGATTTTGCCGACGAATTTACGGCGACAGTACAGTTAATTACGCTTATCGTGTTTAAGTAAATGGTATCTGGAGTGTATGAGCGTCTGTAGCTAATAATTTGTTGTCCATCGCCTTCAAAATCTTGACAATCTGTGCAAATAAGCGATGTCATCATCTTATGATTACACTAACTGAGCGTGCTGCCGAACACATAAAAGTATTGGCTAAAGAAAAGGCTTCGGGCGACCAGATTTTACGGTTATTTGTAGAAGCGGGTGGCTGTTCTGGTCTTGAATATGGGATGTCTTTTGACAGTCCTAAGGAGGAGGACCGTCGACTTGAAGATCGGGGGATTCAATTTGTGATGGATCCGACCAGCTTTGAATATATGCAGGGTAGTGAGGTCGACTTCGATGACGGACTCAATGGCAAAGGTTTTGATATTAAAAATCCAAACGCTAGCAGCACCTGCGGATGTGGTCGCTCTTTTAATTAATCAAGCAGCAACTGCTATGAAGGACCTGTCCTAAAGCAGATAAGTAAAGGCTAGGTAGCTGTTCAAGATACCATAAAAAATGGCGGGTGCGCATTGCAACCAGCTGTCTTTAATCCATCGTCTGACGATGATACCAGCCAGCATTTGGAGCGCGAGACCCCCGCTAGCCAGCCCAGCTAGGAGAGGGAAAATCAGTCCAATTGTAAGGCCGAGGGATGCCGCTAGTTGTAAGTAGCCATTCAGAACTCGGAATTTATTGAGTCCATAGCGCGTAAATTCACGACGCATGGCCTGACTTCGCAGGCAGCTAATCCCATAGGCTGCAAAGGATATGAGATTGAATATAATTAAAATTTGATCAATCATACGTTGATAAGGATACTTTCACCATTGGGTGGAAGTGATTGGCTGATGATACCGTGTCAATGAGAGATAGGTTTTTGCAGTGTAGCTTTAGTGAACTCTATATAAAATGCAAATTTGATTGAAATGCACTTGTGCCGTTTCTCGCCTATGCGTCGCACATGCATCATGCGCGACTAATTGAGGCTGAGTACTCAATAGCTGTGATACTTTTGTTAACGGCTTCGGAGAGATTTTGAAATTACTGGCAAGTATTTTCTTGCCACTGGTGAGGATAGTTGTGAACTTGCATGTTTAAGCGGGGGCTTAGCTCAGTTGGTTAGAGCGCATCCTTGACATGGATGAGGTCGCAGATTCGAATTCTGTAGCTCCCACCATTTAGGACCTTCTTCACGCATTGCTGTTTGTTGCTGGCGCGAAGGAGGTTTTTTTGCAGATGTAATCTGTTTATGGATATAACAGTTTGTTGTGTAGTCGTATCGGCTTATCGGCCGCTTGCGCCCATGAAGCCACTGATTGTTTTTGCTGGAAATATATGAGTGTTGGGGGCGACGATTACCCCAGGATTCAGAACTGTATTACAACCAATTTCCGCTCCGTCACCCAGCAGTGCTCCGAGTTTGCGCATGCCGGTTTGAATGCGCACATGCTGCTGGTTGGTGACGCAAATGGATTTTTGATCCAATCTTAAATTGGAACAGATCACGCCAGCACCCAAGTGGCTACGATTGCCTAAGATACTATCGCCCACATAACTGAAATGGGGGACTTGAACTTGGTCCAATAGCATACAATTTTTGAATTCACAGGCATTTCCCAATACGCAATTTTCGCCCACAATGACTTGGCCGCGGATGAAGACACCTGGACGCAGTTGGCACTGAGCTCCTATGTAGCAAGGGCCCTGAATCGAGCCGTAGGGAGGCAGCTGAACGCTGGGATGAATGTAAACGGGTCCGGTAATACTCAAGCCCGCTGGGATGGGGGTCTCTAACTTGGGAAACGAGGTTGACTCTAGAGCTTTTGCGATTTGCTGGACCCATTCCCATGGCGCTAGCGAATCTTTGAAAAACGCTTGAAAGGGCAGTGAGCTGGGAAGTGTAAATAATTCATCGGCACGCATAAGTTCATAGTGCAATGGATCCCGCATGAGAGTGCCAGCGTAAATTATGCAAACTATTGAGTTGTACTTTTAGCTATGCTAGCCTGCACTGAAACGTTTATTAATTAGAATGAGATCGCGTATTTAGAGTGCATGACGTAAAAGAAAAACCGAAGATGGTCGAGCGTGCCATGTTGATTGGCATCAAGTTGCCCGATCAAATTGAAACAACTACTCGCAGCTTATTGGATGAATTGAGGGAGCTTGTGCGCACCTTGGAAATCAGTATCGTCCACGAGCGGTTGGTCCCCATACGCAAGCCGCAAGCGAAGTATTTGATTGGTTCGGGCAAGGCCGAGGAGTTGGCACAAGAGGTCAAAAAGCACAATTGTGATGTGTTGATTTTTGACAACGAATTACAGCCTGCCCAGCAACGAAATTGGGAAAAATTATTGAATGATACAGTGCTGGTGATTGATCGGCATGAAGTTATTCTGGATATTTTCGGGCGACGTGCGCAAACAAGAGAAGCGGTGCTACAGGTTGAGCTGGCACGCCTAGAGTATAATATGCCGCGTCTGAAGCGAGCGTGGACGCACCTGAGTCGCCAGCGAGGTGGTGGTTCAACCCAACGCGATGCTGGTGAGACGCAGCTCGAGCTGGATCAACGGATGGTGCGGCAGCAAATTTCACGCGTTAAAAGGGAGCTGGTGCAAGTGGTCAAACATCGCCAAGTACAACGTAAAAAGCGGATGACTGTCCCGGTGCCGACCTGTGCCATAGTTGGCTATACCAACGCGGGGAAGTCATCTCTGCTCAATCGGTTGACGGATTCGGCCATATTGGCAGAGGACAAGTTGTTTGCTACTTTAGATCCCACTTCGCGTCGCTGTAAGCTGCCCAATGGTCAAACATTGGTACTAACAGATACGGTCGGGTTCGTGCGAAATTTGCCGCACCGCCTAGTTGATGCTTTTAAGGCCACGCTGGAAGAAGCGGTACTGGCCAATTTGTTGCTGCATGTGATCGATGTGACCAGTCCAGAAGTGGAGGCGCATTTGGACACCACTGCTTCGGTATTGAATGAACTCGGAGCGGGCGATAAGATTCGATTGATTGTATTTAATAAAGTCGATTCGCTGTGGGACCCGCAGGTGCAAGCCGATCTAGCCCTGCAATATCCCGCGGCCTTTTTTGTCAGTGCACACTCGGGAGCAGGTATGGATGAATTGCTGCAAAAGATTGAAAGCATTTTGAATGATAGTCGCCAACAACAGAGTTATATGATTCCTCACCAGCGATATGATGTCGTCGCAAAGTTACATCGCGAAGGTGCCGTTTACTGTGAACGCGTCTGTGATGAAGGCATTTACTTGGAAGCATCTGTACCGTCCAGATTATTGCCGAGTGTAGAACCTTTCCATACGCCGATTCAATCCGCTCAGACTAGTTAAGATTCACGGCTAGGTTGTGGCAGGTATAAGAGTAATAACAAGGGCAGTACCAAGGCGATTGCACCCCAGGCATAGGCCTGAGTGGACCCTAGGCTAAAGTAAAGCCATGCGGCACTCAGCGGGCCGATGGCTCGCGCGAGAGAGCCAGCTGATCGAAAAGCGCCTAAACTGGCTCCTTGTTCGTCATCTTTAGCGAATAAAGAAACCAAGGCGTTGAGGGTGGGGGAGCATAGCCCAATACTAAAAGCCATTAAGCCCAGTCCTAAATAAAACGATGGCTCATTGGTGGCGATGGCAATGCAGAGGAAGGCGCTGATACCGAGTGAAAATCC
>Ga0213865_10000789_pt1 | contig 21140 bp, 17 predicted proteins | sample PICome_6_FD_160100 | JGI IMG/M metagenome (GOLD analysis project Ga0213865, IMG submission 160100) | Coastal seawater microbial communities near Pivers Island, North Carolina, United States - PICO282 | ecosystem: Environmental > Aquatic > Marine > Coastal | place: USA: North Carolina...
CTCCTGGTATCCTTCGTTCAGCATGACAACGCTAGCTTTCTCACAGCGGATTCCGCCTGTGCAGAACATTACAACGGGTTTGTCTTTGGGAATATCTGATTGTGCAACTGCCTCGGGAAATGCACGAAAAGTCCTGATATCGAAATCTACAGCGCCTTCGAAAGTTCCCATTCTGACTTCGTAGTCGTTCCTAGTGTCTAGAATTGTGACTTCCTTTCCTTCGTCTAACCACTTCTTGAATTCCATTGGCTCTATGTGGTGGCCGGTGAATTCGTGAGGTTTGACACTCATGTCGCCCATTGAGATGATTTCTTTCTTGAGTCTGACGTTCATTTTTCTAAATGCACAGTCTTCAGACTCTGAATACTTGACCCAAATGTCACTGAACCTTCCATCAGACTTGATGTGGTCAACGAAGATATCTATTTTTTCTCGCGGTGCAGATAGGAAAATATTGATTCCTTCAGGTGAGAGTAAGATTGTACCATAGATACCATGTGAATCACAGAATTCTTTCAGCGGTTCACGCAATTCCTCAAACTCAGGCATATCAAGAAACTTGTATGCAGAGATATTGGTCCACATGGATTTCACCTCAAGCCGCTTTCACGCCTTCAGGCCATAGGACTAGGATTAGAGTCTGTCCTCTGGTTCTTGGAGTATGGGTAGACTCCCTGTCCATCCAAACGATTGAACCCTCTGGATATGTTCCGTCTTCATCCCAAACCTCGCCCTCTAATACAAGGTAACATTCTCCGCCAGGGTGGCTATGTGGCATGAATGCATCAATGTCCACATCGCTGATTACGTCATACAATACTAGGGAGGTTGAATCCTCTCTAGCAAGCTTACCCAATCGTACGCCAGTGCCGAAATCTCTCCACTTCACATTCTCGTTAATCCACTCTCTATCTATGTTGAAAGATAGCCAATCGGATAGCCCGTGCCAGAAGACCATGAACAGGCCCAAGTAGGGCTTAGGCATGAAACCTGCGGCCCTCAATTCAAAAAGGAGCACCACAAGCAGGGAACGTGGTCGAGCCCCTAGCCTTCATCAATATCCCTCCAAGCAATGTTTGGGAGTTGTATGTTCTATTCCTACTAATTCCGGGAATTTTACGGGTATGTTTGCTAGCGAAGCCATTCTTTTCTGTAACAAAGCAACTTGCTCCTCACGGTGGTTGGGTGCTGAAGAGATTGAAGGAGTTACCAGTCAAAGGATATACTCTACTTGCAGTAAATGAGATACTATCATTCACTCTTCCAATTTTAGTAGTGTTATTGTTTAGATTTTGGACAGATCCATTGGGCTGGGAGACTTGGAGTGACACTAATATCTTTGGAATGATATTGCTGATTTGTCTCGCAGCGTTGTGGTTACTTGTGGATATATACAGAATTCTTCGAGTAAGAAGGATGTTGAGAACAATAGAGAAACAGAATATTGACAGGTTGAAGAAAATCGCAGATACAGGATTCAAACTACGTGGTTGGCTAAGGAAATTTGCAAAGCGTGATGAAAAGGGGCCAGAAGAGCCTGAACCAGTTACAAAAGCGGTTGCTAAAACCTCGCTAAAAACTTGGGTACTACTCGCTCTCAAAGCAAGAAAGTTTACGCCTGCTGGCTTAGTTGGTGCGGTTGCAACTGGAGCTGCAGTTGAACTAACTCGTAGAGGTGCAGGCGTTGTCTCTGACAAAATTGATGACAAAATGCAGGAAGAGTTCAACAAGTTCTCTGTTGCTACTAGCAATACTGTATTGCAGATGTTCATGCGAGATTTCATTCTTGGAATGCTACCATTGGTGGCATTGTGGTTGATTCCTACCCTTCTGCCTTGAGAAGGTTGAAGGATTGTAGCCATCGCCATCAGTTTGAGGCACATGGCACTTCTAATCCTCATGCGGCACGGTCAATCCATGTGGAATGCTGCAAATTTGTTCACTGGTTGGGTCGATGTCCCACTCACAAACAAGGGAATAGATGAAGCGATTAACGGAGGTAAAGAGATAGCCTCTTTGCCAATCGATGAGGTTCACGTCTCGACTTTGATTAGAGCACAAATGACAGCTATGCTCGCTTTAGCACAACATGATTCTGGAAAAACTCCTATTTTCCAATATTCAGAATCTGGTGATTCTATGAGTGAAAACGAATCTAGAATGGTTGAATGGGCTCAATCAAATGATTCTGGTGAAAATACAATTCCTGTACACGTTTCCTGGCAATTGAACGAGCGAATGTATGGAGACTTACAGGGTCTTGACAAACAGGAAACTAGAGACAAGTACGGCGATGAGCAAGTACACATTTGGAGGCGTTCTTACGACGTTCCACCACCTAGTGGTGAGTCTCTAGAACTCACTGCAGCGCGAACAATACCTTATTTGCAATCACAGATTATCCCGTCATTAGAAGAAGGGAAAAACGTGTTTGTAGCAGCTCATGGGAACAGTCTTCGCTCAGTGGTTATGAGCATCGAAGGTTTATCCAAGGAGGAAGTCTTGAAATTAGAAATTCCTACCGGCCAACCCATCGTTTACCAATGGAATGATGGTGGCTGGCAACGCCGGTGATTCTTTGACAGGCCGCGCTTGGATTTGGGTACCAGCCCTCTACATTGTGGGTCTGATAGTGATGAATGTGCTATCAGTTCCGCTTGCTACAGAAACTATGCCTGAAGCATGTCCAGAAAATTCTGGAAATTGCGACCATCGCCAAATCATCCTCGATGTAAGCGACAAAGAACTTCACAAAGCGATGGAGGAATGGGTTGAAACAAGGGCTTTCACAGCCACTTTCAGCGAGGGACACATTGTTGATAGAACTCTACTGATGCAATTTCCTGATGACGTGACTTACGAGAATAAGTGTGGCTACATCGAGGTCAATAGCCAATCTAGATTGGGAGGTTCAGATTTTGGTGTTAACGCAGACAGGCTGGATGACTTGGAGTCTTTCTTGAAATCTTACGAATTTGAAACAACGTGTCAGTAAGCAATACCGTCATCATTGACGAATACCACATTTACTCCAAGTCCAGCTTTGTGGAAAGCGATTAATTCGAGGGAATGAATTCTGTGCCCAGTTGGCGCAACTCCGAGGACTTGGCGCTTGTCTCTTCTTGAGAACCAAGATTTCTTTTCGCCGATAATTCTTCTCTCTCCCTCAATATCATCAAACCAGGGAAGTGGTCCTTCTGGAGAGAATTCAATTCCTAGAATGAGGTCAACACCATCGGTTGATTGTGCTGCGTCTGCATCAGCATGAGAAGGAATCGCAGGGCAGTTGGGATGGGTATGCAGCCAATGGGTGAAACGTCCAGCCCTTGGACCTCTATCACTGCCGAATACCTCATCTGTCCACTCTTCAGGTAAATGGTGTACAGAAAATGAATCACCGCGGTTTACCATTTTGGCTTCATGAATCCTGTAACCTTGACCAGCAAACAGATTTTTTTTCTGATTGCTTCCCTCGAACTCGACTTCAACCTCAGGTAGGTTTCTATCCATTGAAACATCGAGTCCGACTAATATTTCATCGGGCAAGGCCTTCAATGCCCATCCAAGAATATCTTCTAGAATCCTTGCTGGAAAATGCACCTGTGCTACATATTCATCTCGGCGATTGTGAGATTCATCGTTGTAAATAGCGACTGCATCTGCTAACCAGTCGCTGACCATGGCGCGGCGAGAATGAACTACGTCATGAAGAAGTCGCAAAATTGAACATTGACGGCAAACTATTGAAAAACCACTAGCAATACAACGTCAACATGGCGAAGAAGAAGGGTGGCTTTGGGCGTATCTTCGGTGCCATTACCGGAAGTCCATACGAACGCCTGTTGAAACAGATAGACAAAGTCGTATCTGAAGCAGGTAACGATAGAGCTCTTGCAAAGACTCTGAAGAAACTTGTCAAGACTGTTACTCAACAATACGAAGAGGGTAATATCGACGAAGAGGAGCACGATTTAGTCATTGAAGCGATTGAAGAAGTGGACCCTGAAGAGCGCTCATTTCCAAAACTTACAGACGATTCTGATGCGTTTTACGACGAAGGCGACATGCCGGATTCCCCAGAACTAAAACTCGGCAAGCGCAAGAATCTTGACGATTTGATGAAGTCTCAAGGTAACGAATTTATTGGTTCATTCGGACGTGATGAATTTGAAGAATTCAGGAAGAGTATGGCGGCGGATTTCTACGCTGACTCAGACGATGCGATTGCAGCAGGTGATCACCATCAGGAAATTCGAACTCAAAACCGAGTATTCGCAGATGTCGATGAAGGAATAAATCAACTCAAGAAACAAATGGCGCAAGACGGTGGTTTCGACGACCCAACAGCCGAAGATGAAGAAGAGGATGAAAACTACTACACCGATGAAGATGGTGTCGAGTGGTGGAAGGATGACGACGGTTATTGGTGGTACAGAGAACCAGGTCATGACGATTGGCAACCTCACGATTGAGTCCAAATTTCGAGTTTTGAGATGTCGAACTTTACGATTCCAACATCGGCGCCAGCATTGAGCATAGCGTTATTTGCCATGCTAGCTGAACTCATAGCAACTATTGTCTCTGGCCTTTTGACTTCGGACGAAAGTAATCCTTTGAGCACGTCTAGACCGCGTGTAGGTGGCATGTAATGGTCCAGCATCAAAATGTCTGGATTGAATTCAGAGATTCTCCCGAGATAATTTTGCGAATCCCAGTATTGTTTGAATTCAAAGTTTGACAGTTCTACTCCACCGCTAACCAGTAGGGCTTCAATATCGACTGAATCTTCGAAGGCTAAGACCTTCATTCTTCAACATCCCACCAATTTGGAACTTCAAACCATTCAGGAGCAGTCTCTTCATCTCGGTCTATTAATGGAAGACTTAGTGTTGAGGATGAGTCTAGATTCACTTGCATTCCAATTGCTGCACATGGGCTTGGCAGGTAATCCATACCTGTTTCAGTCAACTCGATTCTGATCTCATTTCCAGCAGGAACGATTACGTCCATTGGGTTAAACTCCATCTGCATGTTGTAGGTTGTTAATGGTGTAACAGTCTGTGCTTTATATCCACCATCTCTGTATCTTACATCCATTGTGGCATGCCCGATTCTGAGATTCTCAGTCGCATCGTACATTGTGGCAAATATTTGACCTCCGTCACAAAGTCCAGTTGAGGCAGATAGGTGTAGAGTTGGCAGTCCAGAAATAAAGCGGTCGTTTTCGGATGCTGGAATTGTCATTGTGACGCTTGAAGTTGCACTGACTGCGCTGCCGCTTGCAGTGGCTTGGTCAAGGGTAATTTCTTCCCAGTACATGTCCTCAGGCGGCCACGTATCTTCAACGTGCCATCTTCCATCATGTCTCTGCATTTGAACGTGCAATTCCGGCATTACACCATTTCCTTTGAGCCAGTATTCAAACCACCAGAACAGGTCTAGAGCCCAGTCCATCCTGGTCATTTCAGGGTAGGCCTCTGCACCGTATCCAGGAGATACAGCATTGAGGTGAGTTGTTGGCTGATCTGGGTAGTTGTGTGCCCACTGGCCCATGATACCTCTTGCAGGTATTCCAGAATCTCTCATCAGTTGGTATGTGGGAAATGCGTGGTATGGGTCTACGTTCCAGTCTTGCATTCCCCATACAAGGTAAACGCTACCTTTGTAATTAGCAAGTACGTCAGGGAGGTGCCTTCTTTCATCCCAGTAGTCATTCCATTCTGCTCCACCATAATGCGCCCAAAGATGAGTAGTGAACGGATTCAGCGGACCTTGTAAGTCGTCTTGGCAAACTCGCAACTCATCGGTAGTCAAATCGCTTGTAGCAGCCCAATATGCAGCATCATATCCGAGTGCTCTGAATTCACTGGAACCATTGCGATAGAACATTTCTTGCACACCGATTGAGCCTGAAATCGGAACGATTGTCTTGAGATGTTCGGATGGATTTTGTGCAGCTTCCCAGTTTGTAGTGCCTGCGTAAGATTTGCCCATTAGTCCAACATTTCCATTAGACCAGTTTTGTTTTCCTAGCCAGTCGACCACTGCTTGGATACCGATTTGTTCTCCAAGACCCTTAACGTCCTGACAGTGAGTTGATTTTCCTGTTCCAAATGTAGATGCTTGCGCAAGCGCGTACCCGTGAGGAACGAAGTTGTTGTAGACCCATTCGCCAACTCCACGGTCAGGAATAGTGTTGGGGTTAGAGTCATCACCAACCCCTGGCATACCTTCTCCTCCAAAGTCGTAGTAAGGGTGAATTGTCATGATTGTTGGAATCTTTGTGCCCTCTACTACATCAGGCAACCAAAGGGCAACATGCATCACATCATCTTCAGGGAAGCCAGCATCTTGCTCGGACAATGGTAATTCTACCTCGATGTAGTGTTCAGTGTAGGTTAGTACCTTGTATGTGCCATTTATGGGCACCATTGACCTTTCTTGAGTCAAGTCCAAATTAGTTAATTTGTGACGTTCATGAAGTGGAATCTCCCACCAATTTTGGCTAGTCTCTTCAACAGCTTTTTCTTCAAGTAATTGTCCAATGCTAGTACCTAGCATCAGGAAGATGATTGAAACAGCGAAAGTTGCAGCGAGTGTGATATTGAGGACATAATTTCCAGATTCCGGCATAATTTCAGCCTCGAAAACTTCGTCCTCCATGTCCTCAACCCAACGGTCTCTTCCTCATCAGTCTTCGCTTTTTTAGTTTGAATGAAGCAAATCCTCAAAGGGATGACCCGCAACCACCAATCATGAGCGAACAGTTCACAGTCGGTGGCCAATCAATTCCGAACATAACAACAGGATACGGTGCTTTCCTAGTTGTATGGGGTGTTGTAATTTCTCAGATTTCGGGTTCAGAATCAATCACATCATATTTCCCATCTCTACTTGGTCTACCTCTTTTGATATCTGGAGTTCTGGCAAATAAGATTCCAGAAAAGAGAAAGTTATGGATGCACATTGCGGCAACATTCGGTCTACTTTGCGCACTCGGTGGTACACGCTTCTTCATGGTGATGTCGGATGGAATAAACTACGCTTCGGCATCGATGCTAATGCTACTTACAACGGGTTCTATCTACACCTACATCTGCGTTCAATCATTCATTCACGCTAGAAAATCTAGAGAAGAATGATTTCATAGTTTTGCGGTAGTGGGCTTTCCATGCGAGTAGTAGCAAGTGTTCTCTGTTTGCTACTTGTTGTACCTGTGGTTGGTGCAAATTACGAGACTGGCGATGAGTCTTGGAGAGACATAGAGGTCGATATGTCTGGATGGAATGATGGCCCTGAGTTAGAAGGTTCTCCGATGGATAATCCACGTCCCGGCGATGCGGTTTTGACAATCGATGTGTCTTACAAACCAAGCCACCTTGGCGCCGAAGTGCAAGGTCAAATCGTAATCGAGTTATTCGAAGAATGGGCGCCAAACACCACAACCAACATGATCAAGAATGTTGAAAATCAGATTTACAACGGTATCTTCTTCCATCGAGTTATCGATGATTTCGTAACACAAGCAGGAGACCCAACCTGCAAGACACTCGGAGTATATCCTGCAACAAGCGCTTCATGCGGTAGTGGAGGAACCGGTGAAACCGTGGATATGGAGCATCATGAGAAACTCTCACACGTAGATGGTGCAATTGGTATGGCGCGAAGTCAAGACCCCGATAGCGCTGATTCGCAATGGTATATTGCAGAAACAGAGGCTCACGGCTTAGACCCCGAGAATCGAGATGATGAGGGATACGTGACCTTTGGAATTGTTAGAAATGGAATGAGCCATGTCAGAGCAATCGCAACTGTACCAACCACAGATGACCCTTCTGGTGAGGAAATTGTGGTCAACCCTGCCTCGACTGCAGGCAGGCCGATTTGGGAAGTTCACATTTCTAAAGTTGAGATGATTGGAGTCATTCCCTACGTCGACGAGCCTACGAAAGATGAAACTCAATCATTCCTTTCTACAACCGCAGGTAAAATTACGGTTTCAGTAGTGCTGATTGGATTAGGTGTAGTCGGATATGTTTTCTATGCAGGAAGCAGAGTAGAGGAGCCAGATGCTATTCTGTTGGATGAGAACTAAGCCAGTTTCAAATCAAGAACCACATGCATGATTCGTGGTGAATACTTCTTTACAACTTCAAGGTGTAAGATTTCAACAACCTTGCCAGAGGCAGTTGCAAACCATTCTGCGGTTTTTTTAGTCCATTCTTCTATTTCATCCTCATGAACGTTCATGTGGATGTGGATGACCCCTCCATCAGGCTTCAAGCATCTAATGGCGTTACCCCAAGCGTTCATTGATGATGGAATTAAGCCCAGAATTACTCTATCTGCAGTCCCACGTAAATTCTTCATTGTGATTTTGTTATCACCTTCGTGGACTGTGCATCTTTCACTGACCCCATTGCGTTCCAATCCTTTCCTTAGAGCTGTTATGCTATTGGGATTAATTTCGCAAGCGTGTACATGCTTCGCTAAACCACGTACTAAGAATGGAAGTGTGTAATAGCCAATGCCGCAAAACGCATCGACAATTGTCTCGTCTTTGGTTTGGATTTCACCCATCCTTCTCCGTTCGGTCACGTTTCCTGATGAGAACATAACCTGTGTAGCATCGAATTCGTATTCAACGAAGTTTTCCCTGTGTACTACCCAGCCGTCTTCACCGTGAATCAACTCAAGCCTAGATTCTCTCATCAGCCCTGGGTCTATTTCATTTTGAATTGCGATTCGATTCGCAGCAAGAGATTTTGCAACCTCTTGGAGGTTCCATCCAGAGGTGTCAGTGCCTTGTTTGAAAATTACCATGTCACCCAATTTTTCCCATTTTTTTGGGGGGTTGTCTAGTATTGCTTCCAATTCAAAGTGAGGATTGTGTCTTTCAATTGCTTCGAACTCTAACTCAACTTCTCCAGTTATTACAGGGATTGCAATAGAATCTCCATGTGGTCTAGGTTTCAGTTCTAGATTCAGCAAATTTTGTTGCTTCAATCTTTGATATTCACCATTTGCATTTTCTCTCGCGCAAAGATGTGCATGAGAGATAGGCATATTTGACTCGATGAGGCAAACCATGTTAAATGTCCCAGTACACAGAGTAAATGATAGCATGAATCGCAGACTTGCATTATCATTGATTTCCGTTTTTGCGATTTCTCTTTTAGCACCGCTTGCCAGTGCAACTGGAATGCAGAGTTGCCAACTAAATGGTGGCACCTGTGACACATGGGATAAAGCCGATGATGGCACACAAAATCAACAGGATTGGGTTGTGGGTATATACGAGTTCGACTTGGTTGATACCTCTACCATACAGATGGAGATGTCATGGGCACTAAGAGAATACAACCGTTCAGTTTTGGGAAGTATCCCAGGTGTGGATGCGGCACTTGCTGCTGAGGGAATGAGTGCAGAAGATGGTGCACCTGCAGACCTAATCAGAAATTATTTCGCGACTCCAACAGGAGCAGGTACTCAAACGGTTAAGGATAAACTAATTCTTGAAGTCAATGACACAATCGAAGACTTGCTATCAAGTGGTTTTGGTACTGTTAATTCCATCGAATCTGATTATGTTGGTTCGATTACTAACTCTGGAATTACAACACAGTGTACAGACGACCCTGCCTTGGATACAGCAAGCGAAGCTGGCCTTTCAAACAACGTATTTGACCCACCAATTTGCTTCTCGGTAACTGCAAGTGTATCCCTTTCAACCTCAACATTCAACCTTGGTGCAGTTGACCCACTAACCCTTGACAGAGTTTATCGCGGAATGCTAGTAATGGGGTCCGATATCACCTCATCATTCGATTTGTTTAGTGAGCCGGGTCATAATTCCGTATTCGTGATCAACCCACCAGACTTTGCAACAGTGAAGTCGGTTGACCCAACTGGAATTCAGGTGATTAAGTCAGGACCACCATCGTACATGGCTGCTCAATGGGATATCGATAATTTGGATGCTCCAACTGGGGGAGAAAGAATTTCACGCGAAGTAAGCGTCGAAATCGGCTACAGAAATTCGACTCAAACAAGTAGCGTGGCAATTGCACCAGACGATACAGGAATTACACTAAGAGTTACACTCGACCTATCAAATGAAGATGCAGCATATGTCGATATTGTTGCTGGAATCAATCACATCGATGCATCTACTATGAGCGAATGGGGTATTTCACTCGTCGATGTAACCGAAAATGCAGAAATACCTTGGGTAACTTCTGATGGAATTAGGTTGGCATATCAGAATGACTTAGTAGAATTGGATGATTTCACAAGCAACTTCCCGATGAATTTGGTTTCCGATGCAATTGAGGGTGCAGTTTCAACAGTTGGTGACATCACAATAAGCGACCCCTCTTGGGTATCAAATTCTAATCTAGTTGGGATACCAGGTTCTCCTGGAGGACTGAATTACACTCACCCATCTTGTCCTGAAACATTACCTCCCGGTACTCAGGCTTACTACTGTATTGAAGGTCCAAAAGCAATGGATGGAACTCACCCAATCTACCTTCGCTCAACATCTTCTACCTTTGAATTAAGATTACTTGACCTACTGAAAGAAGAAGTTGGAGACTCCACCGGAATCCTTGATGCAATTGACGAAAGTGACTTCGAAAGATTACTTGATTCAGGTCTAGAAATACAGACAGAGTTTGGTCAGGATTTACTACAAGACATGATTCCAGATGATCTTCCGCCAACAGAATTGACTCTTGAATTGATTTTACCACCTTGGTTAGCGTCAGCCACAGATGATGGCTCTATTGTATTGGTAGAAAGGTCGGATGGGCCCGACGACTTGGGAATAACTATTGCTAGCCCAACTGCCTATCAGCCAAACCATGCGATTCTAGACTCGAACGACGAAGTGATATGTTCGGCAGATGAAGCCGATTGGTCCTGCATCGATTTAGATATAGAGTTGGATGTTAGTGACCTAAACTTCAACGAATGGGGGCCAAGTATAGATTTGACAGCATCTTTTTCTGCGACAGTTGATGTCTACAGAATCAAAATCCCGGATGAGATTCTTGATGAGTTAAAATCCGATAATAATTCTGTCAGTCTTGAGGTCATTCCATCAGACTTAATCCGGCTTGGATTTGACATAGCTGGAAGGTTAGCAGACCCGCCTTCAGATAAGATTGACCTTGGTGGAGATGAAGAGATAGATTTCCAATACACTGCAGAAGGATTTGAAGAAATGGTGGGTAAAATTGGTCAAGAATTGACTACAAGAATCCACAAATCTGCTGACGAGTTAAGCGCTGAAGAAGAGGAAGTGGAAATTGACTTGTCAGGAATTCAAATCATTACTTCACTCGAAAACTTGGGTGGAATCGGCACTACAATGGGCGATGAAACTCCAATCAGGATGTCAATCGAAATACCACAATTCACGTTTGAGGCAGGAGTAACAAATGGCTGGAATGGAATTCTCGATGGCGAACCAACGGTTGGTGTTGTTACTGCTCTTCAGTCACCGATAATTCAAGCAGCAAGGGTCTTTGAGAACGTATTCACAAATCTAGGAGTACAATTCCTTTCAACGGGAGGTTCAGGAATTATGTTGGACAACAACGGAGAACCTGTTAATTTGGAATTCCAATCAACTGATGTTGAATTGAACGAAGAAACAGAATCAGAATTGCGAGGCGATATTACCTTCACACTACCAGACGGCATTACATTGGAAGATTTCCAAACCGCTAACGGTTGGGAAAAGGTCGACGAGGTCGATGGTAGGCAACAAATCACCCTTTCCTTAGAGTCATTGGTTGCTGGCGAAGAGATTTCTTTCAGAGTCAAGGTCTCATATTGGTATATTTTTATGCAAATCTGGATTTATCCGACAATAATTTTGTCGCTCATCGTATGGAGAGTACGTGCAAGACGAAAGAAAAAGAAACGCAAGCGAGAACTCGAAGCTGCTACAGAAACCAAGGTCATTGCAGAAGGTTCTGGAAAAGGCGGTTTGTCAGACAATGATTTCGCTGCATTGAGCGCAGGTTATGACCCAACGGCTGGTTATGATCCCTCTGCGCCAAGCAGCGGTGATTTCGATTTGTATAACGATGACAAGACGTACTCGATGTATGATGACGAGCCTTGGAATTAGTGTAGCGAATCGAATATTCTCTGCGCAAGTGATGGCCCGATTCCAGGAACGGTTTTCAGATCAGCGACCGATGCGTGTTTGATGCCCTGCCGGCCACCAAAGTGTCTAATCAGTGATTGCAACTTCTTCGCACCTAGTCCGCTGACGCCTTCTAGCGGGTCAGATAGTCTATTTCTGGAACGGCTCTTTCGATGGAATTTATTGACGAATCTGTGAGCCTCATCCCTTGCATGTACCAGGACTCTGCCACGACGGTCAAGAATGATGTCATCATGCCCTTCCCGGTGGATAGTTTCCTCCCTTTTCGCTAGGCTCGCAAGTTGCATTCGATCTCTTACGCCATGTTTTTCCAGTAATTTTGCAATTATTGCAAGGTGAGTTTCTCCTCCATCTATAAGTAGCAAATCAGGCCAATCCTCGACCCTTTTTATCCATCGTTCAACGACCTCACGCATCATTCGTAAATCGTCGAGAGCGTCTCCCTTTACTGTGTAGGTTCTGTATTCTTTCTTAGATGGTCTCCCGTTTCTCAAACATACACTTGCACCTACTCTAGAATCACCAAGTAATTGCGCCATATCGAAACACACGATGTGGTCGAGCGAATTCATGGATAAAAGCGATGCAGCCTCGTCTGCTGCTCTTTGCTCAAGAGATCCAGAGGCCTTGTTTGCCAATCTCTCGACTTGCATCTTAGCATTCTGTTTTGCTAAATTTGTAAGAGTCACAAAATCTCCACGCATCGGGACTCTGACATCAACAATGGCCCCTCTTCTTTCATTCAGCCATTCTTGAAGGGTTGTTGAAATCGGAATTGGTGTGAGTAGAATCTTGGGAGGTCGCCTATTTGTGTAGTGTTCAACAATGAATGTCGAAATTGAATCTCCCTCATCACCTCTGTGAATTAGAGGCCAAGATTCTTGCCCTTTGATAACTCCATCATCGGCATGTATAACGACAATTGCTGCCAAATCTCCCTTGATTCCTATACCAATTGCATCACATTCCCTGTATACTTTGGAGAGGATTACTTGTTGGCTTGTAACCGTTCTAACCGCTTTTATCATATCTCTAACCGAGGCTGCCATTTCGTATTCTTGAGCGTTTGAGTGCTCATCCATTTCTTGTGCCAATTCTTCGATTAACTCACTAGCATCACCGTTCAAGATGCGTCTTACATTCTTGACTCTTTGAGCATAATCTCCCGCTTCAATACAAGGCCCTGCACATAAACCGATGTGCATTGCAAGACAACCTTGTGGTAGCAATTCTTTGCAGTCCCTTATTCCAAAATGTCGACGTAGCAACTGGACAACCTGTTTAGCAGCAGCCGCATTGGGGAACGGACCCCATTTCCATGATTTCTTTGGAGGATGTCTTGTGTACAAAATCCGAGGGAATTCTTCCTTTGTCAATGCCAAAAATGGGTATGATTTGTCATCCTTTAGCATCGAGTTGTATCTAGGACGGTGTTGCCTAATCAGTTGCCTTTCCAGTATGAGTGCTTCTTGTGGAGAATTGGTGACTATGCATTCAATGTCTTCAGAATTTCTAACCAATTCTGGTATCATTGCGCGGTCTGGGTTCGTTGCAAAATAAGAACGAATTCTTTGGGATAAGACGGTAGCTTTTCCAACGTACATGACCCTTTCATCGGCATTTCGAAAGAGATAGACTCCGGGCTTTGCCGGCAAATCGACCTTGTCGAGAGTAACCGGCATATTTCCTTTGTAGTGACATTGCATCAAGAATACATCGCAATCATGGGAGGGCAAGAAACATCATTGATGAGCACTAGCAACAACCCATGGTGACCGGGCCAGAGTCTAGAATTCTAGCCCGTTTGCACACATTTTCTTCAAGCCTCGAATCTGCATGGGATGTTCCAAGAGACATTTGTCTCCCCGGACTTTCGGAGTATCTTGGAGTCGTGAGGTCTGCACTCCATGCCCCTCTTAACGAACTGGTAAAGAAGGAAATGGTGATTGAGAGAAAGGCACACGTCATCGGTGGCGGTAGCCGAAAAAGAAAGGTGTACCACATCACCGATTTGGGAAGAGCGGAATGTCAAGATATTAACGCGCAGCCAAAGAAATCCATAGGAGAACTTCTCGGAAAGCCTCCAAACCAATCAAGTCTGCATGGTAGAATAGAATTGATCGGCCAATTGAAATCAAAGAAGAAAATCATTCTTACTGGATTGCCGGGGATTGGAAAGACTTCACTTCTACGTGGAATTGCAGATGAACTAGTCAAGGAAGGAATGACCGTTAGGTTCGCTACTATGGAGTCATTCAAGGATATAACAGATATTTTCGCCGATTGGGAATACCAATTTTCTAGTGAGAGCGCAGTTCTGGATTTAGCAAAGAAAGAGGTTCTAATCCTTGATGAATTGCAAGAAATAAGCCAAAGACATCTTGGACGTCTAGAGGAGTTTGTCAGTAAATCAACACATCTCCTAATGGCAAGTAGAGCTCCTATTCCGATTAGCGAAGGTTTCGAAATAGTCGAAGTCCCACCATTGGAAATTCAAGATGCAATCAATTTGCTTCCAGATCATTTGGAAAACAGAGAAACCGTAGCCCAACGTCTTGGAGGGCATCCTCTTGCTCTACAAATGCATGATGAAAATTCAGATTTGCCTGAATCTGGTTCAGATCTTCAAGAATGGGTTAGAGATGTTGTATTGTCTAAATTAGAAGACGAAATCAAAGCACTAGACGAACTCTCACTGCTTCCAGTTCCAGTTCCACCAAAATATCTCCAACATGAACAGTATTTACTGGAATTAGATGATTATGCATTACTGCGTTGGTTCCCTTCAGGTGTAGAGTTACATCATCTTGTCAGAAATGTACGCTCTACAATGTTAACAAAAGACGACTATGCAAGTTCAGCAAATTACTGGTCTCAGTTAGATGGCGACCTGGCTCGTTTGGTCGAGATGCATCATGTGTTGAATTCTGAGGGCGATATTGAATCTCTACTGATTAGAAACGCTGAGTCGCTTATGGTACGCTCAAGTTCCGGCCTTGCATCATTAATTGGTGACGCAATATTCAGGCACCCCACTGAAAAATTACACCGAATCGCTGCGATGGTTGCCATAGAAAGGGGTGAAGATGAGATTGCATCTGAACATCTATTGCACTGTAATGCTCCTGACTTGGAATACTCTAACTCACTGCTAAAAGGTGATGCAGAAATCGAATTGCCAGAGGATGCAGGCGCTCGGTTACTCCTATCTGAGGCTGCCCGCAGGATTGACGATAAATTACCAGGGCAACAGGTAGAGGGCAATGTTCTGCAACTAATCGAAGATATCGACATATCCTCCATGTCTGAAGAGATGAGAAAGGTGGTATTGGTTGCGATAGCTCATGTAAAGCACTCATGGCACATATCGAAAGAAAATTGGAGTGAGGCTTCCAATTTGCGTGAAAGTTTAGCATCGATTTCCCACAGCAATGATCCCCAATTAGTTGCAATGAATCTTAGAGCGGAAATTGCCCAAACATCTGGTAGTTCACCATCCTTTGATAAGTTGATTGAACAAGCATTTTGCCATAGTGGATTACGTGCAAAAATGCTCCAGCTTTCCCTGATTGAAAGGTGCGATGGAGAGCGCGCTAAATCTATCCTAAACAGGATCGAAATACCGAGTTCAGAATCTCAAACCAACATGACCTCAGCACGAAGAGTTTCTGCAATGATTTGGTATTACAGAGCCATTTTCAAAACACATAATCCATTGTCAGCAATGGCTGAAGCGATTTCTCTCTGGAAACGTTCTCTTTGTCCAGCAGCAGCAAGAGAAGCAACTCAATTGATGCATAAGATGCTCTAATCACAGTTCGGCACCAAGTAGAGTCTTTGTATCTGTAATTCCTGGAATTGGCCTGATTTCTTCAACGATTACCCTAGTCAAATTGTACTCTTCTTCGGATTCAACTTTAGCGATTAGGTCATACTCTCCAAATAGCATCCACCGGCTCGTGACTTCCTTGATTTCATCGAGTCTTGCTCTCACATCGTGTTCTTTTCCCGGTTCTGTAGTAATTAGAACGAATCCTGTTGCCATTTTCCCACCTCAGTAATCCACTGCAATCATTGTTTGAGTTTCTCTAACTCCGTCTATTTGTCTGAATTCTTGAACAAGCATTTTTGATAAATCCCTTGAGTTATTAGATGACACTCTAACGAGAAGGTCAAATTCGCCATACAGCACGTGTACCTCAGCAACCGCATCATTGCTCGAGAGGGATAGGTAGACATCCCTTTCCCGAGTTGGCTGAGTCTTGAACAATACGAATGCTTCAGGCATCGTCCCGGTCCACCTAAAGCCCCTTATTCACTGTGCCGCTTTCTTTTTCGGTGAATCGAGGAGGGGAACAATATAATGGTATGAATGCTGGGTTGTATAATATGATGAGGAGTAAAGTTGCAACATCTCTACTCCTTTTGACGATTTTTCTTTTGTCAATACAATCTCCTTTACTTCTAGAAAATTCCCAATCGAGTGAGACTTCGGGCAGGGCGCAAACTATCTGGAGTGGCCAAGTCACACTGAACAATCACTACACGATACCTGTAACTGATGAATTGGTAATTGAAGAGTGCACAAACGTCACAATGTCCAACGATGTTAGAATTTACGTCGAAGGCAGAATTACAGTTGAAGGCACAGCAAACTGCCCAGTATACTTCGACCATGCCGGTGGTGGAGACCACATGGGTATCCAATTCAATTCTTCCTCAAATGGTAGAGGTAGCAGAATAGACAATGCCTCTATAATCCATTCAACCTATGGAATTACGGTCTATGGTTCAAATCCATATCTGGCTAATGTAACGGTATTCGACCCCGATGACGTGGGTGTGGATTTGTTTAGTTCAGCGACCCCTACAATCAGAAATTTAGTGATTGAAGAAGCAGGTCAGGATTGGTCATTCCCGGTTTATTGGAGATATGGAATTGGTCTTTCAATCGGTGCAGGCTCTGCTCCAAATGTCGATGGGTTAACCGTTAATGATGCAGTTACTAGAGGTCTAAACGTATGGGGTAATTCTGGTGGCTTAATCAGAAACCTTTCCCTGACTAACATTACAGGTGCTACGCTTGCACAGTCTACTGGAATATGGGTTGAAGATAGCGTCCCCCTAATCGAAGGTGCAATTGTAAATCGCGCAGATCATGGTGCGATCATTCGCCACATCGATGATAGCCAAATCACAAGGGCAGTCATGCGCGATTTGGAGATTCACAATTCGATGTACAAAGGATTGGTTTTGGATAAAGAAGACAAGACGAATTACACAAATTACCAAAGCGCTGTGATTGAAGGTTTAGAGATTAGCGGCACAGGTGGGCCAGATGCAAAAACGCCAGGCCTCGCAACAGTTACACTGGAAATCAACGCTACAGGTGCTTGGATAGAAGAAGCACATTTGGAAGATAACGATGCGGTCGGAGTCCAACTATACTTTGCAGATTCCACGACAGTTTTCACCAACCTTTCAATCAACAATACCGGTGGCTCTGGGACTGGTGCGGGCGGAGCTGGAATTTCTGTTCGCTCCTCATACTTCGCACCTAAATTCGATGGATTAGAGGTTTCGAATTCCACTTCAGCGGGAGTATTTGCAATCAGCGGCGGAGCGATACGAGGCAACGATTGGCATCTACATAATAACGGGCAGGAGGGGTTCTATCTCGAGAGTGCAGCTACAATTGTCAATGGTCTGAACTTAGAAGACAATGCGAATTCAGGAGTACACATCGATGATGCAAGATACGTTTTCCTTTCGGATTTGGTCAGTACTGGTAACGGAGATGCTGGTCTAGAATTCAATCGAGCTAATGACATAGAATCAGGTTCAGGGGATGTAAGTTGTACAAACTGCACATCAATCGGTAATAACAGAGGCATTGTAGCGACAGACTCAGTCGATTTGTACTTCAATAATTTACAAGTTCATGACCCGGTAACAGGTCCGGCGATTTCTATCGATAACAGCGGATTAAATATTGGTATACAAGGAGGCATGTTCCACATTACTGATGTTAAGACGTGGCTGAATTACTCTGGACCAGCAATCGAGATTTTTGGTGCTGAAGGTGAAATCGACGGTTTGGAGATGTACGGTAGTCACACTGGATTAACGTGGGATGCTAATCACAATGTGGAAAGGAATAGTATACTTTCAAACGCTAACCTTAGTGGAACTGGATGCCTAAATTTGTCAAACCACGACCAATTAATTGGTCACAGCAACACGATTACATCTGACTGTACGGGAGATTTAACTTTCACAAACGTCGAGTTAAATTGGTCTAAATTTTCGGATCTAGGGGCTCATATCCTCAACGTTGATACAGATTCTCACATCCATTTACATCAGCCATCAAACATCGATTATGCAAATGCAAGTATTTCCGGTAATGGTTGGATTGAAGAATCATGGAATGTCGAGGTTTGGGTAATCAACAACAATTCGAACGGCGTTCCTTCTGCGGCTGTAACACTTGAATTTGACCAACTTGAAACTACGATTGGCAATTCTACCAGCGACCTGGGTGTTGTATTATTCCCTGACCTTCGTGGAAAAAAGTACAACAGCGTTGGTGAGACTCCATACACTACAGTTACAATCAGTTGTGCCTATGACAGCGTTGGAAATTCAACCAACGTCTCACTCTCCCAAGATAGGACTGTTTGGTGTCATTTACCGCTTGAGAATCAGGCACCATTCATCAAATGGGACAGCCCTGCAGACCAAACTACCTTCCCTTCACAGAGTGAGGTTATATTCAATGCATCCAGGTCATGGGATTTGGATGACGATTTGATGACATTTACATGGACATCATCCATTGATGGACAGTTACTCCAAGGCCTTGATTCTGAATTCACAGCGAATGGAATCACTGCTCCAATAGTTGGTCTAAGTGACGGAATTCATGACATCACTCTTCAGATATGTGATGATAAAGGAAACTGTGTAGATGAAACACGAACAATTGAGTTGTCCAATCAACCTCCAATCATCGTCGTTTCAATCGACCCTCAGTTAACACCTTGGGGTGAACTAATTACACCGATTACCAAGCCTGTTGAGTTCTCATTAAATGGAACATACGACCCTGAAGGAGACGTACTAACCTGCACATGGAACTGGCTTGGAAAGAGCCAACAGGTTGCGAACTGTGAAAACGGAACAGGCAGCCTAAATTTTGCAGATGAAATATCTACGACATTTGACTTGACATTGACTGTTTCAGATTCAATCAACCAACCTAGCGAATGGGTAATTCCAGTTGAGTTGTATAATGAGATGCCAAATGCATCATTTGACATTACACGTCTAGGTAACCTATCTGAAAATATTGTTACTCTTACAAGCACAACAATCGACCCAGAAGGTGACGACATAACGTATCTCTGGGAAAGCAATCTAGACGGTGTTCTGTCTAACCAAAGTTCATGGCAAGGCTACCTATCAAGAGGAAGCCACATAATTTCTCTAAGCGTCAACGATGGCAGGATGGAGCACGTAAACTCAACCAGTATCGCCTCTGAAGTTCTAGTCGTAAAGAACAGCCCGCCAAAAGCGGTAATTCACTCGCCTCTACCGACCGACGCTCATGATTCGAGTCATCTATTCGAGTTCAATGCCTCTGGCTCTGGAGATTATGACAGTGCATGTGATACATTCCCTGCAGACGCCGATTGGCATTGCTCAGATTTCGAACCGGCATCGGGCTCAGAATATCTGATTTACAAATGGGAATCAAGCCTTGATGGAGTATTGCAAGAAGATGGGTCTGATTGGTTGATTTTTGAGGCACATCTTTCTAGCGGTTTGCACACAATCACTCTTACTCTAGATGACGGAATCAATAATCCAGTTACCGAGTCTATTGAAATCGAAGTAGCTGCTTCAGCGCCCGTGTTAGTATTGAATAGCCCAAACTTGGAGCAAGGATATCACTCAAGTGAAGCGATTGAATTCGACTTAAGAGATAGTGTGGACTATGATGGAGATTTGTTCACTTTCAACCTGTCAAGTGACATTACTGGAGAACTACTCACTAATTCTAACCCTCTCGAATTGCACCAAATTCAACTCGAAGCAGGCGAGCATGAACTGACGTTCACTTTGGTTGATGATACTGGATTGTCAAGGGATGAAGTGGTTAACTTGCTGGTTATTGAATCAGATCCAGAGGTTGTAATTTATGAACCAATCAACAATCAATTCTACCAACCAGGAGAGTTAATTGTTTTCGATTCTAATGGAACTAATGATGCAGATAATGACATCACCAGAAGAGAATGGCGCATACATTCAACAGGCGAATTTTCTCATGCCGTGATGTCAAATTCTGCTTTCTTTACGACAAATTTAGCACCTGGTGTCCACCATATATCTCTGTTCGTTGAGGACCGAAGAGGGGGAAGTGATGAGGTGCATCTCAACATTACAGTTGCATCGAGTAATCCGGATTTGTCAAACCTCTCAGTTTCTCCGAAGTTTGTTCCTGTAGATGAACTGACCAAAGTAACAGTTAGCGTCACTCTCGATGACCCAGATGGTACGACCGATCACGTTAACGCCACGATTACCAAAAACCTGCAAACATGGGAATTGAACCTCACAGATGATAACAATGATGGCATTTGGGTTGGAGAAATTGAATTGATTGCTGCCGAGGGAGGAAAAGCCCAGGTAAAAGTCACAGCCTTTGATGGCGAGACAATTGATTTCATGTCTATTGACGTAGACTTTGTCGAGAAGAAATCAGATAACTCCTCTTTGTTTGTTATTGCGGGAGGAGTCGCCTCATTCCTGCTGGTGGCATCCTTGTTAGTTTGGCTTATAATCAGAAGAAGAAAGCGCCTTGCTGATATCGATTTGATAGATTCTTGGGGTGTTTTTGGTGGAGAGCAGAAAGAATATCTTGGCGATGAACTGGAAAACGAGCAAATCTAAT
>Ga0213865_10000792_pt1 | contig 21115 bp, 21 predicted proteins | sample PICome_6_FD_160100 | JGI IMG/M metagenome (GOLD analysis project Ga0213865, IMG submission 160100) | Coastal seawater microbial communities near Pivers Island, North Carolina, United States - PICO282 | ecosystem: Environmental > Aquatic > Marine > Coastal | place: USA: North Carolina...
TATTCAAAGTTCTCAAACGCCCCTCTTTTTCAGGGGCCATCTTGGTTCACGGAAAAAACTAACGGTTTGTATTAAATTGTGTATATCAGTTCAACTGGAGTTGTATTGATAGTTGTACTGGAGATAAGGAAAAATTTAAATGTCAAAAGATCCTCTATATCAAACATGGGGTAGTGATAGTGAAAAAAGTTCAATTTACGAAATTGGTAACATGGATGGCTATGATGGTATGGTTCATCGAACAGTTGGGCATGGATACAGGGAGCAAACATATATAAATGTTGAGCCAAACAGGTCGGTAAGACCACAGTTTGGCAGATCTGATTACGATGCTTTCCGTCCAGGAGAGTCTATTCCTCTTAGGCAGCAAAAGATTATGCTGGCTTGCGGTTCTGCTTATGATAAAGTTGGAATTATTCGAAATATCATTGATCTCATGAGTGACTTCGGTAGTCAAGGTTTGGTACTTGTACACCCTAACAAGCAGGTCGAACAATTCTACAGAAAGTGGTATCGTCAAATAAAAGGAGATGACCGTTCTGAAAGATTTTTGAATTATTTGTACCGATTGGGAAATCCTATTGTGCAAAGACGGACAGCAAAAATAAACAAAAAAGAAGAAAAACTTCTTCGCTCTGCTGGGAATATAATTGTTGACAACCCCAAAGTTCCAAAAAGACACATACCTTTCAGATATGACTTTATTAATCCTGCGTTTGTCGAGGTTAAAACTCCGCAGGGTGTTTATGGTAAACCAGTTCATTATCTTAGAATTAGCCAAAACGCTGCACAATCGCTTTTGAATCCAGCAAATAGTAATACTGATTTTTACAATTCCGTATCGGATGAAACAAGAGCAAAGATTAGTGCTGGGGAAAGATTGATACCTATAGACTATGATAGCACTTTCTTTTATCATTATAAAAAGGACGACTGGCAGCTTTGGGCAAATCCGATGATATATGCCATTCTTGATGACATCAGGATGTTGGAGAAAATGAAACTAGCGGACTTGGCAGCACTAGATGGTGCTATATCCAGTGTTAGACTGTGGACTCTTGGAGACTTTGACCAGAAAATTGTTCCTACTCGTGCTGGACTAGATAAAGTTAGAGATATTCTAGCCAGTAATGTCGGCGGCGGTACAATGGATTTTGTTTGGGGACCAGAGCTTAAATTTCAAGAAAGTCAATCTCAAGTTTACAAATTCTTAGGGTCTGAGAAATACCAACCTGTTTTAACTAGTATTTACGCAGGACTTGGGATACCTCCCACTTTAACAGGTAGCTCAGGAGCTAGTGGTGGTTATACCAATAACTATGTCTCTTTAAAAACTTTGATTGAAAGATTGGAGTATGGTAGAAATGTTCTAGCTTCTTTCTGGAGGCAGGAAATAGAATACGTCAGGAAAGCTATGGGATTCAAATCTCCGGCAGAGATTCACTTTGATTCGATTGTTCTTTCTGACGAAGCGGCAGAAAAGAATCTTCTAATTCAATTGGTTGATAGAGGTATTCTGTCAGACGAAACCTTACTTGAAAGATTTAGAGAGATACCAAATATCGAAAAGGTTAGAGTTAAAAGAGAAGAGAAATCCAGAAGTAAAGATCCTAACGTTCCTAAAAAGGCAAGTCCATACCATAATCCTCAACACAAAGAGGATATGGCAAAAATATCCATGACAAAAGATACTTTGGATAAAACTTATTTAGATAACTTAGGAGTTCCTTCTAAAGATGCGGTGCAGGAAGATACTCCTGTAAATAACAGAGATTCTAAAAATCGTGAAGTTAAAGATAACGGCAGACCTGATTTTGCCAAAGATTCAGAACCTAGAAAAAGAAGAAGGGTTTTACCAAGAAGCGGTCAGGCTTCCAATATAGAGCTAGACGATCAAGCAGAGCATCGCAGGGAGGCTTTGGTTTTCTGGGGTATCAAATCTCAAGAGCAAATATCAAAAGTTTTAACATCTATTGCTTGTGAGCACTACGGAAAGAAGAACGCAAGAGCGTTAAATAAGATAGAACTTCAAGAGCTTGAACATTTAAAGCTTTGCGTGTTTACCGGAATGAAACCTTTTATGACAATTACCAATGAGTACATAAAGGAATTGTTAGATAAGGGCAATATTCCCAGTCAGGCTTATTATAATGCGGTAGAAACAAGGAAAAACTCTTTTTCTGAATATAATAAAAGATCACCAAATATGTCTGAGCTTACACATATATATGCCGCTGCCTATGCAAGCCTAAACGTTTTTGCATAATATTTAGCTAATTTTTCTCGTTTTTGTGTAACTATTTTTATGGAGGAAAATACAAAATGAAATTACCTATATATCAAGCGGAAATTGATGCGGGGCTACAAGACGCTCTCGCCAACAATTCAATCGCTTGTGTTGCCATTGCTGAGGTTGATGCAAAACCATCACCCAAAGCTGTAGAAAAACTACAAAAGATTTTAGCAAGTGGCGATGAAGCTGCGTTGATAGAGCAATTACAAGATTCTGCACTTGCCGAAAACAAAGATCAATTTGATTTATTTTATCTAAATACAATTCTGGTTAGCACTGGTTGGAATAAAAACGATGATGTTTTTGATCCCGTTGAACTATGGGAAGCAAGAAATACATCAGAAGACAAACCTTTTAATTTCATGCACGATGAATCAGATATTATAGGACATATAACAGCTAATCAAGCTGTTGACTTTACTGGCAATATTGTGCCAGAGGACGTGGAAGTAATTCCTGAAAAATTCGAAATTCTAACGTCTGCCGTAATATACAAGGAGTGGTCAGACCCAGAAACGAGATCTCGTATACAAAAGATTATAGCCGAGATAGAATCTGGAGAAACATGGGCTGTTTCTATGGAGTGCCTTTTTCCTAGTTTTGATTATGCAATGCAGGGTTCAGATGGATCAACGAAAGTTGTAAAAAGAGATGAAACCAGTGCTTTTTTAACAAAACATCTAAGGGCTTACGGAGGAACTGGAAAGTATGAAGACTTCAAAGTTGGTAGATTATTACGTAAACTATCGTTCTCTGGTAAAGGCTTAGTTCGGAATCCTGCCAACTCAAGAAGTGTTATTCTTAACCAAAAGAATTTAGATTTTAACTTTTCCGAAGCACAAACTTATTCTATATCTTCACTAAAGGAGCAAGATACTATGACACCTACAGAAAAGCAGTTCGACGAATTGCAAAAAGAATTAGCCGAAGCTAAGGCTGCAAATAAAGAACTTGAAGCAAAAGTTCTAGCCGAGCAGAAGGCTGAGTACGAATCAAAGATTCAATCGCTTGCAGATCAAGTTTCTGCATCGCAAGATGCTTTAACTGAATCTGAGACAAAAGCGGCAGAAGCTGAAGCAAGTATTCAAGATCTCAAAAATTCTATTTCCGAACTAGAAGCTACTCTTGCTTCCAAGGATGAGGAAATGAAGAAAAAGATGGATGAATTAAGAGATATGAAGAAAAAAGAAGCAATGATGAAGCGTAAAGCGGAGATTGCTGAAATCGGTTATGAAGGCGAAGAAGCTGAAGCGTTTATGGCAGAATTTGCTGATGTTGAAGATGAAACATTCGACAAAATCGTAGCTATGATGAAAAAGAAAGCTGTTAAAAAGCCTGAAGACAAGTCTGATGACGCAAAAGCTGACACGGACGAAGAAGTCGATCCTGCCGGAGAAGCTGCTGCTTCTGAAGCGGATTTGGAAGACTTGAGCAACCAAGAGGCTTCTCAAGCAAATGATTTAGGTCAGCAAGAAAACCCAAGCGAGCAACTAAGAACTGTTGCATCTGAATGGATGGGTTCTTTTTTAAACAAAAACAACAAGTAATTTTTAAAAATCAAGGAGATTAAATAATGGCTCTTAAACAAGACAGATCAACACTTCAAACTGATATTTCGTTTTTCATGAACGAAGCTGCTACCAGAGGTGGAGTTGCATCTCTTAGCACTGGTGGATCAGGTGCTTCTATGGACAACGGTGCTGCTGTTGTTACATATTCGGCAGATCCTTCGGGAGCGGTTCCAATGGGACTGCTTGTAAATGACATGGTTGACATTGACCTTACTCGTCAGCACATTAACCAGTATAAAGACGAAGTTCAAAAAGGAAACAAGGTCACTCTACTTACTAAAGGTTGGGTTGTAACCGATTCTCTAGAAGGCGTTCCTGCCGCTGGCGACAAAGCGTTCCTCGGACACAGCGGAAATCTTTCTCCAGCGGACGTTGCAACTGATGATAGTGACGCAACAGGTTCAAGCAGAGTTGTTGGTAGATTTACTTCTGGCGTAGATCAAAACGGTTATGCTAAAGTATTCATTGACCTTCCAAACACAAACTAATTAAAAATTTAAAGGAGAACATATAAATGTCAACTAAACAAAGACCTGACGATAAGTTTATCGAGCTTTTAAAGCGTTCTGGTGCTTCCGATCACGATGTAGCTTTCCCAGCACAGCGTGAAATCGCTAAAGCTCTTGAGCTTCCACTGAGAGAGGGAGTTCTTTTCGGAGATATTGTTTCCGGAATTTATGAAGCAATGCCTTTAGAGCCAGGAGCCTCTCCTGAGTTTCCATTGGATCTTCTAGCACCTGGTACAGAGGTTGATCATGTAGCTTATACCAATCCTGGTAATGGACGTATTCCTGAGCGTCACGTCGAATCAGACTACGTAATGATCAATACTTACAGCATTGCAAGTTCAATCGACTTCTTGCTTAAGTATGCTCGTGAAGCCAACTGGAATGTTGTTGCTCGTGCTATGGAAGTTCTTGAGGCTTCTTTCACAAAGAAGATCAACGACGATGGATGGCACACACTTCTTGCAGCAGCGGTTGATCGTAACATTCTTGTTTTCGATGCTGATGCTGGAGTCGGCCAGTTTACCAAGCGTTTGATCAGCTTGATGAAAACAGTCATGAGACGTAACGGCGGTGGTAACTCAGTTACTGCTCCAGGTCGTCTAACAGACTTGTATCTTTCACCAGAAGCTATTGAAGACATTCGTAACTGGGGTGTTGATCAGCTTGACGAAGTTTCTCGTCGTCAAATCTACACCGCAGAAGAAGGTTCTGGTCCACTAACTCGTGTATTCCAAACGAATCTACACGATGTGTTTGAGCTTGGTGCGAGCCAAGAGTATCAAGATTACTTCCTTAACGATCTAGGTGGTTCTTTGGCCGCTACTGACGTTGAGCTTGTAATTGGTATTGATCAAGCAGCTAGTGATAGCTTTGTCATGCCTGTCAAGAAACAGGTTCAAATCTTTGAAGATCCTGCTCTTCACCGTATGCAACGTCAAGGTTACTACGGTTGGGGTGAGTTTGGCTTCGGAGTTCTTGATAACCGTAGAATCATCGCTGGCTCGTTCTAAGAACAGTTTACGGTGTTTTTAATAAAGGGAGCCGCTTCGGAAGAGGCGGCTTTTTTTGTACTGAAACTATTCTAATGGTGAGGGATGAATAATGGCAGTTAGCAGGAGAGCTTATACCGCTACAAGCACTGATAATACCAATAATGTCAATGTTGCTGTCCCAGCAGGAACGTAAAATCCTGATATTATTCAGTTTATCCTAATGCTTAACAGAACATTAGAGCTTACGCTGGAAAGATAAATGTGTATAGTTATACAGCAAAACAATTACTAACGGTGAAAAAATGAATTTATACTATTTACTACAAAAATACGACTTACTAGAGCTAGACAACGACACAGCAGCAGGTATCGTTTCCGCTCTTAGTGTAAGAAACCTTGAAAGTGCGGATGTTAGAACTCTTTTTAGAGAAGAATCTCTATGGTTCTGGGCTGCACCCAACACGATGTCAGGCTCAATTCAAACAGCACTTGACGACGGTGTTTTGCCAGAAGAATTAGAAATTGCCACTGGCGAGCTTTGGTCTAGCTTGTTTGGGGGTTCTGCGACTATAATAAGAACTGAATCCGACAACACTATCGCGAAAAGAATTTTTGACGGTATATACTCTTTGGTTGCACTTGGTGTGATGTCTACAAGTCAATGTGAGAGTTTGTATGCTTTGGGTGGAGGACTTCAGGCTCCTGACACTTCGGGTGCAGATGTGCAACAAGCGAAAGACGACAAAGCGGCAGATGATGCAGCCGCCGCTGCTGAAGAAGCTCGTATGCAAGCTGAAATAGCTTTACGTGATGAATGGGATTTGGCAATGGTTAACGCTGGAGCCGAAGAAGCGTTTTATAATGGCGATAAAGCCTCGCTTATAGTGGCAATTAACGCGGCACTAGCTTTAATGGAGGAATAATGGCTGATTACTATGTTGACGGAACGATTGTGAGTGCAAGCGGCACAGGCAGCGGAACTGAACTTGATCCGTGGGGTAAGACCGACGACTTGATCCATTACGCGGTAACGCAGATTGAAGCAGGCGTTGGAAAAGGAGCAAGAGGCGACAAGATTATTATTCTTGCTGGCGACGTTAACAGCACGCAAAGTCCGTGGATTCAACAGACGACCGCTACAAACTATTACAACCAAGATAGACCATTGGCGATTGTTGGCAACGGTCGTGACCGAACAAACTGGGATGCCGGTGGAAATCCAAAGATTGGTTACAACTACAACGAAGGACAAACACGACTCGACAATATTGTTTTCGCTGACATGACGTTGAGCAATCTGCCAACAGCAAGTGGATCAGCAAATCATTTATGGGGTGGCAGCGTGGCGGCTTCTTTCTGGAATTGTGATATTCTTTTTGATCCAACGCAAGGCGGCGTGATGACTGGCACGAATCGCGTGTTTAACTTAATCAACTGCCGATACATTCCCAGTCAAAATCTGCAAGCCTATTCCGGCAATGCAAGGTCAATCGGCACATACTTCGATTGTCGGAACTCGCCAAGCTCAAACCTGTTTTATTCAGGGACGTTTTTTGATTGTTTTTTTGACTTAAAAGATGCCGGAAGAACCACTCCCTCTGTTGGTTTTCTGCAAGTTGCACCAGCGGTTATCAATTGCACCTTTGACGTTCGCGGAAATAGTGGCGTAGCTTGTGGGCGACTCGACGGTTGGGAAACGAATATTTGGTACAACAATTACATCCATGGCGATGGAACGGCAAATAGTTTCCTAACGTCCCTTTATATAACTGGTGCAAGTCTAGGGTGCTTTGGAAATGTTGGGTATAACATCGGAGCGATTAACGGTGGTAACAATTCGCCTACCGCAAATCCGGTGACCAACTTTTGTTACAACGACAATGAGATTATTACCGAAAGCGGAGTCAAAGACGCAGGCAACGGAAACTTTCTTCCGTCCGATGCACTGATAAACGCAGCAAAGTTTGAACGCGGGATGCGAGACGATTACACAAATCAACGCCGAACTGCTGGATGTTTTACTGCACAAAACCTCATTGGCAAACCGTATCATCCAAGAATAAGGGGTTAAACAATGGCTACATATTATGTTGATGGTTCAATCACTTCAGCCAGCGGAAGCGGAAGCGGCACGTTGGGTGACCCTTGGGTAAAAACGGATGACTTAATTCAATATGCGTTTGTTCAGATTGCTGCTGGTGCTGGTGCTGGATCAGCAGGCGACACGATTGTTGTCTTAGATGGGACGCTAACAAACACAGCACGACTTGACCCAACTGCTTGGTCGGCTGGAAGTGGATCTAACACTCAGCCGCTTTGGATAAAAGCCGTTGACCCGCAGGTAATAATTGATTGGGACTGCGGTGGAACTGAGTTTATTGTTTATCCATACAACGCAGTCAAACTTGCTGGCTTTCGGTTTTACAATTTCACAGACGGTGGAACCGGCTATTACCCTTTCCGAATGTATCGGTACAACTCATTTATAAATTGCGTGTTTGATGGTTACGCAATGCAGCATCACGGCTTGTTGAGTTTAAGCATTTATAGTGCAGTGATCGGATGTAAATTTATTAACGACAACCGATACAACAACACTGCATCGCAAATCGGTTACGCTGTCCAAATGAGTACCGGCGTTTTTAAAGGTAATTACTTTGAAACAACTACGACCGCTGGCAGTCCATATTACAATTTTGCACACGGTGGCGTTCATGTTGTTGATAACGTGTTTTACAACACAATTTATTACAACAATGGTTATTGCGTTCCAACGCAGGGTTCGCGATTCAGCAACAACACGTTTTATGCTGATACCGTAACAAAAATGCCCTGCATTTACAATCCGACGAGTTATGAAAATGGAAACATAATCGACAACAATTATTTCGAAGGCTGGTCGGAGGCGGTAAGAACTTCAACAAACCGAATGTGCCTAGAATGGGTCACTGGCAATAAAGGCTACGATAATACCACGATGTTTGGGTCGAATTTAGTTGAACACAACACGACTCTTTACGATGTCAACGATGCTTATTTTGAAAACGAAATGCTATCGGAAAGCGGTTTAATTGATCCTGCTAACAAAGACTTTCGACCAACAAGTAATCTTATCGCGAGAGGGTTTAACACTCTAGGAAACGTAGTGCCAAATGGGTCACTAAATGTTAAACCTGTTGTTGGAGCCGTAAACGGGGAAGTTTCACCAAAACGAATAAGGGATATATACTAATGAGCTACCAAAAAAACACACCGGGTCAGAAGTTTAACGTTTTGGCCGTTAATGCAGCGACGGGACTTCCTGTCACCGGAGACGCGGCAAACATCACGGCACAGATCAGCATAGATTCTGGAGCTTTTGCGGCGGTTACTGATACCAATCCGACTGAAGCTGATGCTACGAACGCCCCAGGTGTTTACGTCTTTGATCTAACGCAGGCGGAAACTAACGGTGACGTTATTACGATAGTCCCGTCCAGCACAACGGCCAATGTTCAGCTAGATATGATTAATATCTACACAGCAGTCTTTCAGTACAAACCATTTGGCTTAGACTCTCGGATACCTACTTTTTTGTGCGATGACGTAACTCTGTTTTGGTATATTTCGATCTATGGAGCAGATGGGACTGCCAAGGATGCAGATTCAAATCCTACGATACATTATCGTTTAGACAATGATGCTACTTTAAGGTCTTTTGGTATTACTGTAACTAAAGTATCTGCTACTACTGGGCTATACAAAATACAGCACAATCTCGCGGGGCTGGGAAATATCAACGATAATACCTTTATAGGGTACGAAGAGTCAGCGGTTATTGACGGAGTAACTTATGTAAACCGTTGGGTGGGGGTTGTTAGAAGCGTAGCAACAAAAACCCAGGCGATGGACATAGAAAATAAAGTCGATGATATTTTAGTTGACACAACTGCAATCGACTCTAAGACAAGCCAACTAACATTTACGATACCTAATCAAGTCGATTCTAACTCTTTGACGGGCGGAACGTCGCCAAGTGCTGTTGCTGATGCGGTTTGGGACGAGGTGCTAACTGGAGCAACTCACAATATCCCAACCTCTGCTGGAAAAAGGCTACGTCAAGTCGCAGATATTGGAGTTTATGAAGGTGGGCAGGTTTGGATTGATACAGTTAACGGCACTGCTGGCACAGCAAGTTATGAAAACGGTACTGTCGATTTACCTTCTGACAATATCGCAGATGCTACAACCTTGGCTACTGCGGTTGCAATTACTAGATTTAAAATTGCTCCAAACTCTAATTTTACACTAGCCTCTGATTATACAGGTTTTAATTTTAGCGGAGATGGAAAGTGGACTTTAGGACTTGGTGGACGAGATCTAAACAAAACAACAGTCATTCATGCAACAGTAAGTGGGACATGTACGAGTTCAGACGAGCCTCATTTTGAGCATTGTGAAATTGGAACGACAACTCTTCCTGCTTGTGAGATATTAGCATCTCGTTTAACATCTACGATTACTTTATCAAGTGCTGGAACTTACAGTCTTGATCATTGTGTGTCTGGTGTGGCTGGAACAGGTTCTCCTGTAATCGACTTTGGTGCTGCTGTTGGAAACACTAACTTAAACATGCGGAATTATTCTGGGGGAATTCAGATTCAAAACATGGGGCAACTCGGAACTGACAATATGTCACTAGAGGGCAACGGAGCTTTGACAATAGACGCTACCTGTACGGGTGGAACGATTGCACTTCGCGGAAACTTCAAAGTTACAGACAATTCCGGTGGTGCTGTTACAATTGTCAAGGACGATAACTCAGAAACTATATCCAACTTGCCTAGTGCGGCAGAAATAATGGCATCTGGAGATATAGATGGATACACACTAGAAGAAGCTCTAAAATTATGTGCCGCTGTTCTTGCTGGAAAAGTTTCTGGTGCTGGAACTACAGAAATAACATTCAGGGCTGTGGATGACAGCAAAGATAGAGTAGTGGCTACCGTGGCGGGAGAGGGTAATAGAACCTCTGTAACAATAGACGTAACGGGGTAACAAATGTTTAGTAAAACTTACTTTCCACCTGACTATTTTGAGTCAAGGTATTTTGTTAACGATTTTGTTAACCCAATAAGTCCATATGCAGATATTGCTGTGTTTTCCTTGGAGTTAAACAGAACAGGGGAAATGGATTTACAAATTCAAACTCAAATAGAGCAAATTGTGAGTATAAATAGACAGGTAGAAGATTCGCTGACAATCGACCAGCAAATAGAAGATTCGCTGACAATCGACCAGCAAATAGAATTTACAGTGGAGAGATAATATGTCTTGTTCAGAACAAGAAGTACATTTTAACGATATAGGCACAGTTATATTGGTAACTGTAAAGGATTGTGTTGCCGGAACGCCTACTGTTCTGGATTTGTCTAGTGCTACCAGCTTAGAACTTACATTTAAATCACCTTCTGGCTCTTCGTCAACCAAACCTGCCACTTTGTATACAGATGGTACAGATGGAAAAATATACTACACCAGTGTTGACGGTGACTGGGGAGAGGTTGGAACATGGCGAATACAGTGCAAAATCGGAATTGGCGGTGGAACATTTAGATCAGACGTTGGAACTTTTAAAGTTTACGAGAACCTATAATACTGGAGAAATTATGCCTTGGCAAATGGATATGCTTTTAATGTTAAGATCGGTAATTGGCGATCTTGACTCAACAAAGTACACAGACGAAAGACTCAAGCAGGTTTTGATGGTTGGTGCTTACAACGTTCAAAATGATGCCGTTTTCCCGAATACATACACTGTTAACGTGAGTCAAGTTTCCTTAACTCCCGACCCTGTTGACACAGGAGATACAGATTTTACCGTGTTAACCGTTTACAAAACGGCTTGCATCCTAATTGGCAGCGAGGTTAAAACAGAGTCGGCTAAGGCTATTTCTTATAAAGATGGTCCATCATCTTTAGATTTAAGAGGTGTCAGTGCTAGCTTATCGTCGCTATATTCAAACATATGCTCTAAATATGAGGAGATGTTGAATAAATATCGTTGGGAAAAAGGCAATGGAGATGGAACGCCTTCTGGAACCGCCGTTCTTGGCCCATATAGTCCAGCAAGCTGGGGTATTCGTGGAGATGGTTATGACACGCGAAACTTTTACACTTAAAATTGGAGAGATATAAATGAGCGATACTACAAAAATTATTAACAGCAACGGATTTAACGAGGGCGGTGGCGTACTTTTTACGACTCCAACTGGAGTTTCTTCTGTTTATACCGAGACTACTACAAATAGAACCGATTTGCCAGGAGATGGATATCGTTATGGCATTGATGTCAGCGTTCAAATTACTGCTGGTGCTGCAACTCAGCTTTTAGCCGCTGGAATTCCAAATAGACAGTTTGAAGTTCTTTCGTACACCTTTGTTTGTGATGCTGCTTCAACAGTCACTTTTGAGTCAGACGCGACGGTTATTGCTGGGCCACTTGCGGTTGCTGCCAACGGCGGTGCTGCTACTGCTGCCAGTGATGATAGCTATCTTTTTGTTACAGAGCCGGGAGAGGCGTTGAATATTACTAACACTGCTGGGAATGTTGGCGGTCATCTTACTTACAGGATTGTTTAATGAGTTTATTATTACTAGGTGCTGGACCTTCTGGTGGTTCAGGAACTCCTGTTCCTGACAACGCCCTTATGGATAGTGACAATGCAGTTCTTTTAGATTCGGATGGTCAGACATTAACAGAAACGCCCATATCCGAGCGAGACATAGTTACTAGCACGTCTTGGGGTTTCGCTGTAGACTTCAGTGGAGGTTCTGAATACCTGTCTTACGCTAGTCTCTCTAACGCTGAACAGGCAATTAAAATGGGTGGAACGGCTACGACTACCGCAGCACCTTCAAGTCCTAGTGACACGTCAAATGATGGAAACGCCAGACCTTGGGCTACTGTAATTATGTTCAAATCTGATGGAGATAGTTCTAACCAAGATATTTGGGGTGTTGGTCAAGGTGCGACTATTGGAGACGACAACATATATTTAAGGCAAGACTCTAGCGGAAATCTTCTTTTTGGTTGGGGTAGAGAGGGTTTTGGGTATAATGAAGCTTCTCTAGGAACAGTTAACAGTGATGATTGGTATGGTGTTTACATTGCTCATAACGGAACTCGGTTAAGTGCTGCCAATGCTACCGCTACTAATTTAGCTGCTGCGTTTGACATTAGAGTAATGAGTAGTTCTGATTGGGACGATCTAGGATCAAACTACTCTACATCGTCTAATTGGTCTAGCACAGGTGTCGGAATGGATAGAGCTATAATTGGCGATGTGTTTGTCGGTGGTCGTGGCGGGACTTACAGCTTTCAAGGCAAGGTTGCGAGCTATATAAGCACCACTCTCGACCGAAACGTAGCAATGCCATCGGATGCCGAAATAGAAAAGATGATCATTGATCCTGTGGCTTGGTTAGCCGATTACAAAGTTGGCGAGACAGCCCGTAGACCAAATAGTTACTTCACATTCACCTTTGCACTAAATGATACTAGTTCAAGCAATGCTACGCAGGTTTGGTTAATGGGTGATGGTGCGGATGATTCGTTTGCTAACGGTGTGCGAAACTATGTCTTTACAACTAGGGTTCAGGCGAGACTAGATTTCAACAGCATGGCTTCAGACGACATCGAAGCTGTGACAATCCCCAGACTTAATTAATATGAAAAAATTTTCAAATAAGGATTTAAATATAAATGACAATTATAGGCAATAGTTTATTTAACGCTGGGGCTACAGTAGATACCAGCAAAGATGGTGGTTCTGCCAGTTTTCAAGCTGCAATAGGAACTACCTATGAAATAGATTTAACTGTAAACGACTCAGCAGGTGAAACGGTTGTCACTTTTCCATCTTCTCCCACTAGGGGAGATGCTTTTGCTGTAGTTCTGACAGGAACGGCGACTGAGCGAGTTGTTTCGTTTACGGGAACTGTTTCGGGAGCAAGTGTCACCGCTGCATACGGTATGAGCAGAATTGGTCAATATGCTATATTTAGGTATTTTAATGCTACCGTTGGGTGGTTAATGCACACAAACAAACACGATGTTAACAACACAATTGCAAACGGAAATACCAATTTAGTTTTAGGATCTGATAATACCTGTGATGCTAGATCTACGAATGGCTCGATGTGTGTAGGACACAATAACTCTGCAACTGGTTATAATGATAATATCTTAGTGGGAGCGGCCAACAGTAGCAATAATCTTAATACAGTTGCGATGGGTTCTGGCTGCACTACTTCTGGTTATATTTCAAGTGCTTTTGGTATTTATGCTAGTAGCACTGGTCAAGGAGCATGTGCTTTCGGTTATTCTGTAACCGCTTCGGGAAGTGAAAAATCTTGTGCTTTTGGCTACGAATCTGCTGCTAGTGGCGATCAGGCTTCTGCTTTTGGAGTTGGATGTACGGCTAATGGCAATAGATCACTAGCTTTTGGTAAAAATAACACTTCGGCTGGATTATCTTCGTCTGCATTTGGCTATTACTGCAATGCCTCTGGAGAGGCTTCGTCTACGTTCGGTTATCAGAATACAATTAATGCCGCGTGTGTAAATTCCGTGGTTATTGGAAATCAAAATAAACTTCATTCAACAGCCTTGGCCTCTGTTAACATGGGTATCTGCAACAACGTTACAGGCGAGACTCTAAACACAACAACGGGTGCAATCACTGGAGTAGTTGTCGCTGCAACAACTCAAGGGCGTTTGACTACAGCGGTTGGTATTCAAAACAACACAAATGGAAACGAGTCAACCGCAGTTGGTATTCGCAACACTGCTGGTGGTCAGTATAGCGTTACTGTAGGACAGAACAACTCCAGTATTGGTAGCGGTAATGTAGCTGTGGGTAGATTGAATACGGGAAGTGGCGATTATTCAGTCGTGATGGGTATATCAAACTCTGATGGCCCAGGTGGGTCAGTAGTCGTTGGTATGGGCAATACTAATAGTGGTTCGTCTGCTAGATCATCAACGTTTGGTTACTATAACACCTCTACAAATATGTATACCTCTACGTTCGGATTTTACTGCACAACATCAGGAGAATACTCAACCGCTTTGGGAAATAGATGTGTAGCAAGTGGAGATTCTTCAACTTCCGTTGGTAAACGTGTCACAACAACCGTGGACAACACATTTGAATTTGGTTATTGGGATGACGTAGACGTTCGTAGTGGTGCGGTGCGAGCCGATTCAACCGGCTTAGTTCAATTCACAATAGAGGATTCTGCGACACCGCCAGCAGACGGTGGAGCAACCGCAGGAAGTGAAGCCGCAGGAAATCTTGGACGGGGCATGTTTACCATTCATAAAAACGGAGCAGCATTAACCCTCTACTACAATAACGCAGGATCAATCGAATCACTCAGTTTAGGAACATTAGTATAACACAAGGAGCAGGAAATTATGAAGGAAATTTTATTCAACTCTTCTATGCCACGAAGTGGCTCGGAATTATTACAAGTTATTTTAAGCCAAAACGACAAAATCTACGCTTCTGCTACATCTCCTTTATTGGAGTATCAGTACGGAGCTAGAGCAAACAGCAACTTAAATGAAGTAAAGTCTCAAAATCCCACTTTGATGAAAAACGCTTTTACTTCAATGTGTGCAGGAATGGCTCAGGGTTACTATGATGCAATTACAGACAAGCCAATCGTTATTGACAAAAGTAGGGGTTGGATTTCACACATAGAGTGGATTGAGAAATGGAAAACTAATCCAAAAATCATTTGTATGGTTCGCGACCTTCGTGCGGTACTAGCTTCGTTTGAAAATGTTTATAGAAACAATAGAGACAATCCAGACTGCATAGACAACCCATCGGAAATACAAAACATGACAACAGATCAGAGGGCTAGATATTGGACAAATTCGAAGCCTGTTGGAATATCTCTTGCCAGCATAAAAGATTTATTTATAAAAAATAGGCAATCTAGCGTATGCTTTGTAAAGTACGAAGCACTCGTAAAAGACCCTGACACCACAATGGATGCCATTTATAAATATTTAGAGCTAGATAGTTTTAAGCATGATTTTAATAATCTAAAGAAAAAGGTGGAAGAAAATTCAAGTCTTTATGGAATATTTGGAAATCACGATGTTCGCAAAGAGTTGAAGTCAACGTCTCACTGGATGGATACTTATCCAGAGTGGATAGGAAATCAGATTTATGAAGAAAACAAGTGGTATTTCGAAACTTTCGGTTACTCTAAACTATAAGGCACACAATGGATTTTAACATTCCTAGCGATATATTCGACTGCTACAATGATGCGGTTTCGCAGATTTTTAATAGAACAGCTACTTTAATATATCCAGAAAAAAAAGAAGATTGCCCAAACTGCATCCTAGACACAATGGGTACTGGACGACGATCTATTAGTCAATATCAAGATGGTGGTCCGTATCCATTCACAAGAGGTATGCCTTGTCCTTATTGTAATGGTGCTGGATATAAAGCAATAGAAACAACGGACACCATAAATTTAAGGATTTATTGGGATAGAAAAAATTGGGTTAAAACAGGTGCTTCAATAGCTATCCCCGACGCTTCTATACAAACCATATCCTATATGACTGATCTGGATAAAATAGAGCAGTGTAAATATTTAGTTCCTAAGTATGACGGTATTGAAAACTATCAAACCAGTGCAAAGTATCAAAAAGCTGGCAGTTCTTTCCCGCAGGGCTTTAACCAAAATTCCACCAAGTATGTCGTTACATTCTGGAAGGAGCAACATGGCTAGAAACTTTACATTCGGCCAAGGTAGAGCAGGACTTAGGATACTGGAAACCAACGCCGAGATAAGCAAGAAGATATCGAGAATAATAACTAGGGAAATCAACGAGTCTTTGGTTGCAACTGCTAAGTTTTTACAAAGAGAAGTCCCTCCAATTCTTGAAAGATATTTAAGAACTAGTCCTGAAATACTCTCTTTGTCCGAGGGGTTATTGCAGGCCGAATTTGGTTTAGATGATGATCCCACACCTCAGCTTATTTCTGCTATAATGAGTTCTTTTGAAATTAATGTAACTAAAGCTAGAGGTGGATCAAATTCTCGCTTGGGTTCAATTAAACTTCAGTTTTCCAAGCAGGATTACGCAGACCTGCTTGCCAACGATTGGGCTTTTCAGGACATCGAAAGTTATCTTGATGGATCTTATCGCGGATCTATACCTTGGTTGGACTGGCTTTTGAACTACGGAGATACAATTATTATTGCTAATTATGGAGTTGAAATTGGTGAGTTTGGTCGAACTGGACTTGCTCATATGGTCAAGAAGGCAGCACCTTATAAAGTCAATAGCAATTACTCAGGTGTCGCTACGGACAACTTTATAACTAGGTCTGTTTTTGCTGCATCTTCCGATCTTAACAAAGTATTCATCCAAGCTAGAGAAAAATTTATTAAAGGGAGATAGGATGCTAGGAGATACATCAACAAGACTTTTTTATCCATCAGGTCAAAAACCTATAGATGCAACTCTTTCTGAAATATTGCTGGATAATTTTATAAACTTTTTTGACTGGGGATTTTTGGACGCTGGGTATTATTACAATATTAACATGCCTCAATCCGGCATTTACGGAGGTGATAGACATATCTTAAGACCTGTCCAATCACCTAATTATAATAACGGTCAAGTTTGGGAGGGTTATCGTCAAAACTGGGTTTGGGAAAGCGGTATAAATGCTACTACAGATTTGCCCATTAATATATCTGGTGTTTATATTGATGACACTTTTTATGACATTAACAATGTTTCCAAACCTTATTATATCAACTATCCAGATGGTAGAGTTGTTTTTGACACTGCTATATCAACCACCAGCGAAGTTAAGCTGGAATACAGTCATAAGTCAATTCAGGTTGTTCCAGCAAAGGGAATTCCTTGGTTTAGACAGTTGCAACAAATGTCATTTAGAAACGAGGCAGACTTTCAAGTGAGCGGCTCTGGTGGATGGGTTCAACTTGGTCAGACAAGAGTTCAGCTTCCAGCTATCGCTGTGGAAGTTATTCCTACCACAAAAATGATTCCATACCAACTAGGAGGTGGTCAATGGGTTCATAGCGACATAGTTTTCTACATTATGTCGGAAAACGATTGGGAGTGTAACAATATATCGGATACAATTGTTAATCAAAACAACAGAACTTTGAGCCTATTTAACCCAACTAGCGTGGGAATGTCTGGGGTTGCCCCGTTTAATTACAGGAATGAATTAACTGAAAACGCTGTCCCTAGTGGTGTTTATCCTTCCCTAGTTGCCAACCATCACTACAGAAGATGCTGGATTGACAGTGCTAGAGGATCTGCGATAACCCAATTATCTCCCGACTTATATATGACTACAGCGAGATATGTTACTGAAGTTAAGCCGATATAGTTGTTTTTTGTGTATATTAAAATAGCCTTACCAGAGGACTAATTAGAGGAGAAATAAACATGGCACAGAACGATAGAATTTTCTACGCCTGTCAAGCTGTTATAATCATGCCAATGGGTACAGCACCCGCTGCCGGTGGTTTAGTGCATGGCTTGCAGTCGGTGGGAATGAGTTCGAACTTTACGTTGGACCAGATTTTTGAAATCGGCCAGCTAGAAATTTATGAAAACGTAGAAGATATCGCTGACATCGAAGTAACTTTAGAAAAAGTCTTGGATGGATACGAGTTGATTTTTGAAAAAACATCCGCTCAAGCGTGTAGAACAGACTTAGTTGCTGCCGCTAAAGCTAGAAGTGATGTTTATCTAGGTATTTTTGATGATGCACTTTCTAATGCAAGTGGTATTCCAAGAAGTGTTTGTTGGAATTCTGGAATGTATACATCAAGTGTTTCATATTCCTTCAGTGTTGATGGAAATGCCACAGAATCAGTTACCGTTGTTGGCAACGATAGATTCTGGAACGCTCAACAGGTCAACGGTGGTACTACTCCTGCTGCGTCGGGCCGCTGGGCAAGTAATCTTACTTCGGCTTTCGATGGGGCAGACGCTCCTCCTTCTGGCGTTACTAGACGTACAGATGTGGACATTAGCCAGTCTGCACTTCCATCTATTGTTGAATCACAAGGTGGTACTTTGGCTGGGGATAACAATCTTCATATTCAGAGTATCAACATTAGTGCTGACTTTGGACAAGAAAACATTCTAGAGCTTGGTAGATTTGGTCCATACGCCAAATTTGTTAGCTTCCCAATTGAAGTTTCTTGTGACTTTGAAGTTATTGCCACTTCTGGTGATCTAAAAAGTGTTTCTGGAATTAACAAAAACCTTACCCTACCAGATGAAATCATTATCCGTGACACAGCGGGTCACGAAATTAATCTTGGTAATAACAACAAGTTGGCTAGTATTTCTTACTCTGGTGGAGACACTGGTGGAGGAAACGCTACTGTGAGTTATTCATTCACTAACTTTAACAGTTTGCTGGTGAGTTCAGCGGTAGCACCAGTATAATAGGACTTGAATGATAAAAGGACATAGGAATTGGATGAAATTTATTATGAAAAGGTTCTAAATCGCATAATACAAGGTCGTCTAAGGGTAAAACTGGACGACCTTGTTTTTTACATTTATGAACCAAGTAAAGAGATTATTGAAGAATCTTTTGACATATATCAAGAGACTTACGATAAAGCCTATTTTGCAGGTGTTTACATTGAGTCTCAAATGTTGGAAATGTTGATAAGAGAAAATATATATGATCCGATGATTGATAAAAACATCAAGGATCTTTCTGAGAGAATTGACGATTTAAAGGTCGAGGCTTTTAAAAACTTTTTTAAGAAAAAACAGCTTAGAGGAATTAAGGCTCAAATAAGAAGGACTGAACATATGCTCGCACAAGAAAATTTAAAGAAAACCAAGTTTGAATATGCGACTTGTGAGGGAGTGGCTAAGTACGCCAGAAAATGCTGGCTTATAGAGCATACAACTAAAAACAAAGATGGTTCACCTTTTGATTTTTCTAAACTTCCTCTTATCAAGGTGATGGAGTGCTACAATAAAGAGCATATTAAACCTTCAGTTTTTAGAGCTATTGCAAGACAAGAGCCGTGGCGTGGTATGTGGAGCATCTCTAAAAAAAGAGACAATCCTTTTGGCGTTTCTAGTTCAGACCTTGACTCAAACCAGTTGACGCTTTCAACTTACTCATCTATGTATGATAATGTGTATGCTCATCCAGAGTCTCCAGACGAAAAGGTTATTCTGGATGATGATTGCCTAGATGGTTGGTTTGTAGAGCAAAGAAGAAAAGCAAAGAAAGACAAAAAACAAGCCGAAGTAGACGCGTTAATTAAAAATCCGAAGATAGCTAATTCTCAGGAGATTTTCTTAATGGCTTCTAACCCTAACGAGGCTGAGGAAATACACGAGCTAAACTCGCCAGCGGCTAGAAATAAAACAAAAATGAGAACTGAGCAAATACATCAGTTTACAGATTCTGGAGGTGAAAACCTTCACTTTAAAGATTTATCAGATGTTCAACAGGATAGATATATGAACGCTGTTCAAGTCAATACAGCGGCAGTAAAAAGGAGATAGGAATGACGATTGACGATAAAGGATTTAAGGGTTTGGTTAGCAAGTCCTTGGATTTAAAACAGATAAGGGAGGACAGATCAAAAAGCAAGTCTAAACACGAACTTCTTGAATCAGCAAAACAAAAAATAAAAACCACAATGATTGGAGCACTTTCTTCACTTGAAGATAGCTTTGGGTTTTTGTGGAGTCACGATTGCAAAGATGATTCGTACAGAAGTGATGATCAGATGAGGTTAATGCAAATCTATAAAGAGGCTAGGGCTGAAATACTAGACAAAGGAAATGAACAAATTAGGTTGTTAGAGTTAGATTTTTCAAGTTATGAAATCTCAAGAGTGAAACATTTTATAAAATTACCTGTTAAAAATTTAGGTAAAAACAATTCTAAAAAAGGAGAAGATTAAATGACGGACAAACCAAAAATTATTACCAGCAAGGATAAAGATGACAACGAAGTTCAAGTTATGCTTAAGTCACCAGGCTCTTGGGAGCAGGCCGAGGCTCAGTTGGAATACAATAGAGCTTTTACTGCCGCACTAGAATCGGGTGCTTTACTTCGTCAAAAACTTTCAGACTATATGAAAAAGCAAGGCATATGGAATGAAGAAAAACAAAAACAAAACGATGAATACGTTTCAAAAATACAGGCTTTGGAAGAAATTCTAATGAAGGGTGGTATTAGACTTTCAGAAGCAAAGGGGTTTGCAATGGAGTTAAAGTCTCTTCGTGCAGAATTCCAAGATTTTCTAGCAGAGAGAAACTCCTTAGATCAAAACTCGGCAGAGGGTCAAGCTGATAACGCAAGATTTTCTGAACTTGTTAGGTGTTGCATGTTAAACCCTAAGACTAAAAAGCCTTACTTTCCAAGTAAAAAGGATTACCTAGATAACGCTGGAGAGCCTTGGGTAATTGAGGCGGCTAGTCATTTAGCCAGCATGATTTATGGCCTGCCAGAAGATTATGACAGCACCTTGGAAGAGAATAAGTTTTTGAAAGAGTTTGACTTTGTTGATGACGACCTTAGATTGCTAAATGAAGATGGTCATTTGGTTGATTCAGAGGGTAGATTAATCAACGAAGACGGAAGATTTATTGCCTACAGAAAAAAGGGAAAGACTGAAGAATCTTACTTTGTTAATAGA
>Ga0213865_10000794_pt1 | contig 21065 bp, 17 predicted proteins | sample PICome_6_FD_160100 | JGI IMG/M metagenome (GOLD analysis project Ga0213865, IMG submission 160100) | Coastal seawater microbial communities near Pivers Island, North Carolina, United States - PICO282 | ecosystem: Environmental > Aquatic > Marine > Coastal | place: USA: North Carolina...
AACACGATCCTGATTCTCTCTTCGGCTTTTTTGGGAGCGATGATGTTGGTGGCTATAGGGGTTCGAATCAAAGTAAAAGACGACATTTCAGACATCTTGCCTGCATTTGCCTATTTGGTACTTAGTGCGTTGATACTTTATGAAGCGATTGGATAATCCCAACGAATCTGTTGTTGTATACCCTTTAAAAAGTTATTTTTGTTGTGAGTTTTACCTCAGGTCCTATAGCTCAGTTGGTTAGAGTAGCTGACTCATAATCAGTTGGTCCTTATACAACATAAAATAGCATACCCCTGATGGTCAATTAGTTAAAGTGATTAAATAAATCATGAATAACTAAAGCGCCATATAAATGCCAAAACATAGTCTGTCATACCCCAATGTTCGTAAACACTCTAACGGTAAATACTTCATAGATTTCTTCCTAAACAACAAGCGTTATAGGTTGTTTAATGGTAAGCGCATAGGCTCATCCCTTGCACCTAACTCATACCCATCCAAGCTAAGACACTCAAAGACTGCATTGCTTGCTAAAGAGGTGTATGATTATTTAGTGAGTAACGACTACTCTTTTGAAAAGCCACTTAAGGGTGTTGAGCTGTTTGATAGCCTCATAGAGTCTAAGCTTAGTGAACCATTATCTACTATGTATAGAAAGACACTTGAGTCTATTGCATCGCTTCTTAGACAGGAACTAATTTTGAGAGGTAGCATAAGCAAGCAGTTCTTAAATAGCATACCACTTAAGTACAATAATAACACCTCTTACAACACAACAAGAAGACACTTAAATGTGATTGTAAACCACCTACACAACAATGGATTTACTGTTGAGAAATCAACGCTTAAAACACGTAAACAAGAAGAGGTGTTACACAAGCCTATAAGCGACTTAAAAGACCTCTTAGAACGCATTAAAACACACAACAATAACCTCTATATATGTGCTTTACTTACATATGGATGTTTACTTAGACCACACCATGAAATAAGGCTTCTTAGGTGGGGTGATTTTAGTGATGATTTATCGTATATCACACTCTCAGGAAGCAGAGTGAAGTCTAAGCGTAATCGTGTAGTTCCTGTGCCTGAATATGTACGTAAAGAGCTTACTATTGGGGATAGAAACCACAACATATTTTCAGGGGACATAGAACCATATAACAAAAGCTATTTTAATGGGGTTTGGAAGCGTTTTAAGGCGCTTAACCCTGAGCTTGATAAAGACATTACGCTTTACTCATTTAGGCACACAGGGGCGATAGAAATCTTTAAACGCACAGGCTCTATACACAAGCTACAAAGAGCTATGGGGCACTCAAGTTTAAATGTATCCCTAACCTATTTAAGAGGCTTAGAAGTAGCAGAACTAAAAGAAGAAGATATGCCTATGGTTTCGTCATAGTGAAAATGATGCTAAAGCAATTATAGCAAGTGCACCGTAAGAGACAACTCCGAAACCTGCTGCTTTAAAAATTGAAAAATTTCTAACCTTTAAGTCATAAATCTCATCTTTCAGAATTGTTTGATTTTCACCATTATATTCTAAAATCATTTTATTTTCATCAACCGAAATTAATCGTCCTTTAATTTTTGTTTTATCAAGTTTTGACACCTCAAATCTTTGTTTATTTTCATTTTTGATATCATTATAGCTTACTGATTTATAACTAAAGCAGCTTTGAAGAAAAAAGGAAAATATTAGTATTGGAAGGAGTTTTTTCATAGTTGAAAATTACATAAACTTTAAGGTATTAAGACAGTAATAATAAATCATTTTAGAGGCTCAGAAATAAATGAAGAAGAATTGCATATTATTTAAATAACATAAAACAATATCATAAAGAAATGTAGCGTCGAACCCGCTAATACAAATAGATGCCAAATGGAGTGGAAATATTTTATACTACTAAAAGCATAGAATATAACCCCGATGGTATAAGATACCCCGCCAAGTATCAGCAACAATTCGGCATTAGAATCAATCAATCTAAATAGAGAGTTTATGTCAAAAATTATTAGCCAACCCATAGCTAAGTATAATAAGACAGAAATAAATTCATAATTGCCTGTAAAAAACAATTTCTTTATTGTTCCTATGATTGATAAAATAAGCACCGTTATAAATATTCCAATTCCTGAGTAATCATATAGTGTTATTAGGCAAACAGGCGCATACGAACCTAAAATTAAATAATATATACTAATATGGTCAAGTACCTTAAATCTTTTTTTGAGCTCAGATTTTAGAGTAAAATGATACAAAGTTGAAGTAGAATATACAGCCAACAAACCAAAAGAAAATAAAATAATTGAGAGTGTACTTAGGACTGTAAATTCATTATCGAAATGGAATAGAAAAGGGATTCCTATTAAAGACATTATAAATCCTGAAAAATGCGTTAACACATTCCAAAACTCTTCATTTTTATAATTTCTAAGACTAATAGCTTGCAAGAAATAAATATATAAAATAAACCTATTTAAGAGGATTAGAAGTAGCAGAACTTGAAGAAAGTGATATGCCTATGGTTTACCAATCATTAATTTCCTTAAATAGATAGTCAATTGAAAGGGAATACGCCTCTCTGAAATCATCCATTTTAACATCTCTGTCATCATAGGAAATGTTTTTTCTGTGGCAATAGTCCTCAAAAGACTCTTTAATTAAATCATCTATTTTTTTTTGAAGTGAATGATTGTTAACCAAACAAATTTTGTAATGCTCTTTATCTAACCTTTTCATATACAAAAAATTATATTGTAATAATGAAGATGAAATATTAAGTAATTGGCAACAAAATGTTAAACAAACTTTCGTTATAAACAGCCTATTGTTAATAGCTTATTTGTTAGATTAATTGTAAAATATGCCTATGGTTTAATAAAGCAAATATTTTTTAGACCTATTCTTCCAACCTGCTTGTGATTTATATTTAACAAAGTATATCTTTAAATCACTTTGACTTTCATACTCTACGAAATAAATTTTCTTGTCAGCCTGAGATGCATAGTCAACAAAATACCATAAGCCATCATTTCCGTCAGCTTGTGAAGAATAGTCCACTTTATAAACTTTCAAATCACATTGAGATTCATATTCAACAACGTAAGCTTTAATATCAGCTTGTGAAGAATAATCAACAGAATAGATTTTTTGACTAAAACAAAATATTGGTATAAGTAGTACAAAGTATTTCATAACTTAAATATAAATAAAACAAATTAAGACGATACGAGATGGGGGTCTTAAATAGTGAGATATAACTATGGTTTAATTCCTTAAATTAGTGCCACTAAAAACAATACGATGAAGAAACTATTTCTCTTATTATTAATTGCGCCTGTTTTAGTTTTTGGGCAGTATGTATTTAACACAAAAGCTGAATTACAAACTGCTGTTGACCTTTATTATTCGGATAAAAATAATGCTGTCTCTCAATATGGTGATATTAATTCTTGGAATGTAACAAACATTACTGATATGTCTCATCTCTTCGATACCAAAGTTTTATTCAATGAGGATATAAGCAATTGGAATACATCTAATGTTACTGATATGAGTCATATGTTTTATCTTGCTCGTAGTTTCAATCAAGATATAGGGAATTGGGATACATCTAATGTTACTGATATGAGTCATATGTTTGATACGGCTTATAGTTTTAATAAAGATATAGATAATTGGGATACATCTAATGTTACTGATATGAGTTCTATGTTTAAAGGGGCTTATGGTTTTAATCAAGACATTAGTGCTTGGAATACATCTAATGTAACTACTATGAGTTTGATGTTTCATAGAGCTACTATATTCAATCAAGATATTGGTGCTTGGAATACATCTAATGTTACTGATATGAGTTCTATGTTTAATACGACTGAATCATTTAATGGAGATATTTCAAATTGGGATACATCTAATGTAACTAATATGATGGGGGTGTTTTATAAAACTAATTCTTTTAACCAAAATATAGGTAGTTGGGATACATCTAATGCTACTAATATGAGTTCTATGTTTTGGGATGCTACTTCTTTTAATCAAGATATTGGTGCTTGGAATACATCTAATGTTACTGATATGAAACGAATGTTTAGGAATGCTACTTCTTTTAATCAAGATATTGGTGCTTGGAATACATCTAATGTTACTGATATGGAAGGAATGTTTGATGGCGCAACTTTATTCAATCAAGACATATCATATTGGTGCGTTACAAATATTGCTTCAGAGCCTGAAGATTTTAGTACTAATTCAGCTTTGTCACAAAGCTACAAACCTGTTTGGGGCACTTGTCCAACTGCAAGCGTAGATGACCAAAACCATTTATTTATATCTATATATCCAAACCCCACTACTTCAATAGTTACACTACAAGGCGGTAAGCAATACGATATCGAAGTTTACACTCTACAAGGCAAAAAGGTTATGGCGCTTACAGGAAACACGATTGATATGTCGCATCTATCTTCTGCTACTTATATAGTAAAAGCACTTGATAAAGTAGAGAACGAAGAAGTGAGTTATAAGGTTGTGAAGAATTAAATGCACTAAAAACAATACAATGAAGAAGTATTTAGGGGCGTATCTTGTTATAGTAGCTGCATATTTAATTTATCTCGTTCTTAGAATATATAATGGTGGTTCATTCGATTGGTTTGGGGATTTAAGTATGCCGTTTCTTTTACTTGTTTTGTATTGGTCAATACAGTCAAAAGACAAGAGCAAAAAATAATACGATAAAGAAACCATTCCTTTTCCTATTAATTGCCAAGGTCTAAGTATATTCTTACAAATGGTTAAAAGATAGTTGAGTTATCCACATTAATTTAATTGAAGTGCGTTTCTTTAAGCTCTAACTTTGGTGGGTGAGTGGGATAAATACCTACTTGGTTTACAAAGATATTTACATATATGTTTTTTAAGTTTTTTAAATTAATTATATGCTTAAATATTACACAATGATACTTAATGTGGTATATGCTTCACTCAAAGTTATAAGCTCAATACAGGATAAGTATGTATTATAAACCTTGATTAATCAATTTTTTTCAAAATCCTTATGTTGAAGTTAAATTGTAAAATGTTTGATATGCATGAAAAAGTGCCATATATGTGCCACAGAACACCTCAAAAGATTATTTTTGTACCAATTACTTTAACTCAGGTCCTATAGCTCAGTTGGTTAGAGTAGCTGACTCATAATCAGTTGGTCCCTGGTTCGAGCCCAGGTGGGACCACCAACACGCCCCTTCTTTACGGAGGGGCTTTTTTCTTTAGACGACTTAGCAAAGAACCTACTGTAAAGCTACTAATTCTTGGCAACTATTTGGCAACTGCTAGAATTTAGCTTAATTGTCTTTAACAAAACGCACTGAAAAGCCGTTCCACTTGAAGTATTTGCTCCTGGATAGGAGACTGAAATTGTAGTAAACGTCGCGGTACCATGCGTTATATGCATCGTTCTCAGTGGAACTCCAAAAGAACGCACTGCTACCCTCATTGGTGAACGAACCACCGTTATAACGGGCACCCTCAGGGAAGGCGTTAAAGTCGCTGCTGTTGTTTAAGCTTTGGTCGTTGCCTATTGATCCCTCATATGTTGAACTGACCCACCCTGTGTTGGAGGCCATCGCTTTGGCTATTTTGTTTTCTGTGGTGGTGCCGTCGTAATTATAACCATTGGCTATAAGGTAGTTTTCAAGCGTTGTCCACTCGGCATCTGTGGGTACGTGCCAGCCAACTGGTGCAAATTCTTTGTTTGGAGTGTTGGGGTCTGTATCGTGGATGCCTGCAACTGCATACCAATTATAGAGTCTTGGCTTTGTGGGGTCATTGTCATAATAACACCAAGCGCCTGTGGTTAGGTTGCTCCATTCTGTGGCATCAGTAACTTGTGGTATAGGCGTGCCATCTCTATAGGTCACCATCTCGGCGTTTTTCACGGTCCAGACTTGGTCGCCATAGGTGAGGTAAGGATAGCTATTACCATCTTGGTCAGTCACGGTTCCAGAACCTGTTGCAGACTGTAATGCATCTATTTGTTCTTGAAGGCTTGAAATTATAGCATCTACTTCTGCTTGAGTATACGTGTTGTTATCTACATAGCTTTTGGTAGTAACATCCTGGGGCTCTGTAGGGTCTGCCACATTTTTAATTTGGTTATTTTCAGCGCTTACAGTGCCGTTTAACAGAATACTTCCGTTAGCTCCAATAGAACTAGCATCTCTGACAAAACGCACTGAGAAGCCCCACTGTTTGCCGTTCGTGTTGGAGAAAAGAAAAATATCATTTATGCTGAGATCGCGACCCAATGCATTACTATAGTCCACTTCTGTAGAACTCCAAAAGATAGCATCATTAGCCTCATCTCTAAACCAGCCATCATTGTTTCGGAAACCCTCAGGTAAGGCATTAAAGCCACTGCTGTTGTTTAAGCTTTGGTTGTTGCCTGGTACGCCTGCGCTTGGTGAACTGTCCCAGCCTGTGGAGGAGGCCACCGCTTTGGCTATTTTATTTCCTGTGGTGGTACCGTCATAATTATAGCCATTGGCTATGAGGTATTCTTCAAGTGTTGTCCACTCGGCATCTGTGGGTACGTGCCATCCCGTTGGAGCAAAGTCTTTGTTTGGAGTGTTGGGGTCATTGTCGTGAATTCCAGTTACCGCATACCAGTTATATAGCTTTCCTTTTGTTGGGTCGTTATCGTAATAGCACCAAGCACCTGTAGTTAAATTAGCCCATTCCGCATCATCTGTAACTTGTGGTATTTCAGTGCCGTCTCTATACGTTATTACCTCCGCATTCTCTATTGCCCAGTCTTGTGTCCCATAGTTTATCCACTCAAAAGTATTACCCTCTTGGTCTGTTGCAGTCCCGTTAGCGTATCGTTGCTCGCCCTGACTAAAGGCTGTTGCTGTAAATAAAACGGTAGTAAAAAGTGTATAAAGCAGTTTTTTCATTTAGTTATCAGATAAATTAAGCTTTGGAGCAGGTTTGCTCCAGTTTTTTAAATTTTGCGTTATTCCTTCGTAATAGTTCAATACAAGCTCTTCGAAAAGAGTAACGAAACCTTTTTCAGAAGCAAATTTAGCCCCAAAGCCATCCATTACCGAAACATAAAACCGTTGTATTTCTTTACCCTTAGAAAGCTCGTATAGCTCTTCAATTTCATTGAAGTTTACTTTTAAATTTTCTCTAGCGAATTTAACATCTGCCTCTATCCAAACCTTGTCATTAAGTTTACTAAATATTGCTGGTTCTGTCTTTTTACAATTTTCAATTTGTTTTTTTATCCAACTAACCCTAGCTACTGTACCTATGTTATTTGGCGGTAAAACACTGTTTTTAAAACTAACAGACCTTCTCTCAAAGTCTACTGAAATTTTAATGTCAGACACAGCGTCTTTAACGCTTACTTGGCCAGAAAGGTTATAGTCTTTAATTAATTTTGCCTTATCCCTTTTTAGAGTTATGTCGTTCCTCAACGGGGTTTTAGCCATAACGCCTAAATTTCTACTAAGTATCAATGCTACATCAGCCTCCTCTTGATACCAACTATTAATAGCGTTTTCTAAGTCTTCACTGTTTTTATTTATTGGTACTTTTGCTCTAATATCGTTCGATACATTTTTCCATCCTTTCATTGCTATAAAGCCATTTACTCCAGCCGATGGATGTTCCATATAGTGGAGGGCTTCCTTTATTATTTCTACTTGGTCGACGTCCTCAATATCGTTGTCATTGTCGTAAAGTAAAATGTGTCCTTGCGTAATAATATGAGACCAGGAAAAATGGAATAAATTGAATTTACTCGCTTTAAGCTTAATTGGTGACTGTTCTGGGCTACTTACAAACTGGTTTGACACTGTTAACAGGGAATTTACCCTAAGTTGTTTGGCGATTTTAATATATTTTTCAATTTGCTCTTTATTAATTTCGTCTTTCTTACTCTTTACTTCTACAAAAATAGCTTCGCTTATGATATTTTTTTTAATAATTAAAATTAAGCCGTCAATTCTACAGTTATCAATTTTCGGAAAACAAACCTCAGTATAGTAATGTGCTTTTCCATTCCTGCTAATTTTTAGTTCTCCAAAAAGAACGTCTCTAAATTCCTTTACGAGCCTTATGGTTGATAGGAAAATTGAAGTTAATGCCATTTCGTCACCAGTTTTTAACGCTGGAATTAGCCTGGCGGGCCTTAATGTTATTTGACTGTCGTTTCCTTTTTGTCTAATAATTTCATCAAACTCACTTTTCTTTAAGCCTACTAGCTTTGTTAGTTTTTTCATACCGTTACTAATGTTGTTTAACAAAACTAATTAAAATTTTAAGTATATGTAGTTATATTACTTTTACTGTAAACTCTTTATGACCTGTAGTCTGTGAGCGTTCTGTTTGTAGCTTGGGCACAGTGTAGTTTATTAGTATTCTAAGTAGCGCAATACGTTCGCTGTTTGTTAGCTGTTCTGTATTAATTGTGTTTAATGTCTGTGCCGCTAGGTCGCTTAGCTTTTCTCTGAGTTCGCTAGAGTGTTTAGCCTTTCCGCGTTTACTTTTCTTGCCAGCTTCTATAGCTGTTTGACTATTAAATGGCATATGTTATAGTATGTTTATATAACTATATAACGTTAGCGTATTAAGTTTTGCATTTTACGACACGACATAGCTATCCTGTATACAGCCGCTATAAAGCATATACGAGACCGTATATAATAGAGTGTGTTTACACACAGCCACATACTACTTTATAAATACTAGAATAAGTATACTCGCATAGAAGTATACTAGTGGTTGGCTACATAATAGAATGTGTGTGCTCACACACAAAATACTATAAAGCTATAAAAGCTATATACCCACTACCCACCAAAGTTACAGCCCTGTATTCGAAAAGTCAAGCTAAAGGTTTTCACATTGAGGGCTAGTTATCCACACTACCAGACCGCTAAATTCTGGGCATATCGGAGTCTTCTAGTTCAGGTATTTCTAAGCCTCTTAGGTAGGTTATAGAGACGTTTATTGTAGAATGGCCCATAGCCTTTTGTAGTTTATGTAATGAGCCTGTACGCTTATATATTTCCATAGCTCCAGTATGCCTAAACGAGTATAGTGTTATACCGTCTTCTATGTTTTTATTATGTCTCTTAAACCGTTTCCAGAGGCCAGAAAAATAGCTGACATTATACGCCTTTTCAGAGTCACTAAATATATTACTATCATACTGGCCTTTAGCCAATTCTTTACGCACGTACAAAGGCACTGGGACAAGTCTATTACGCTTTGACTTAACGCGACCACCACTAAGCCTAATAAACGATAAACCTTCGCTAAAGTCACCCCATTTAAGCATCCTAATTTCCTTGTGTGGCCTAAGCAAACAGCCGTATGTCAAAAGACAGCAGACATAAAGGTTATAATTAAACGACTTAACTAACTCTAGCATGCTAGCTATGTCGTCTATTGGCTTGTGTAGCGCCTCCTCTTGCTTGCGCGCCTTTAGCTTTGACTTATCGATAGGAAAACCATTATAGTGGAGGTAATTCACTAGTACGTTTAAGTGTCTACGAGTGGTATTATAGCTTGTATTGTTAGTGTGTTTAAGTATTAAGCTATCTATGTATTCAGTATTTATGTCTCCAGACTTTACCAGACGCTGGCGTAACTTACTAGCTAAGTCATATAATGCTTTACGATACTTTTTAGATAATGGCTCACTAAGTTTTGCAGACATAAGACTATTAAACAACTCCAAAGAGTCAACACGCTTAGAAAAACTATATTCATTACGCACTAAGTATTCGTATACTTCTTTAGCTAATAGCTCGCATTTACTACGCCGAAGCTTAGCAGGGTACGAGTTAGGACGTAAAGACGAATTTATCTTAGCACCACTAAACATACGGTGACGTAAACTATTAAGCTTAAAGTCGACGTAATACATACCGTCGTAACGGCGACATACTTTGGGATAAGAGAGACTAGAATTTGGCAACTATATGGCAATTAACTTAAACAACTATTTTTAGGTTTATGCTAAGTGTCTATGACTCAGTGGTTAGTAACCGAAACGCAACGTAGGCCCCAACTGACTCATAATCAGTTGGTCCCTGGTTCGAGCCCAGGTGGGACCACTGCTAACTCCCTGACAATCAGGGAGTTAGCTATTTTTAGACCTCTTTGGGTTCCATTTGGGGTTCCATTTCTTTTGATTTTAGACAATAAAATGTGTATTCGCGGATACACTTTTTAGGTTTTTATTAAATTATATAATTTGAGGCGGTTATAATAAATGACACTATACTCCAATAGTTAAGGGAATTATCATTATTAATTTTTCCAGGTATTCAAATTTATTATCTTAAATTGAAATGTTAATTTTTAAATATTATGAAAAAATTGTTTTTAAAATCAGTTGAAAGAGAACTTGGAAAAAATACTGGAAAACTGATAAGCAATCTGGTTTTTGGGGATGGTCATTCAACTCCCCACAGGATAGTTTATAATAAAGAGAAAAATACCATAGAAAAGAAAAAAATTAAGCTAAGAGAAGATCAACAAAAAATCCGTGAACAAAAACAAAAAAAAGAATATGAATTAAAACTGCTTCGTGAAAGAAACCGCAATGAAAGAGAGATTTCTAAACAGAGAGAAAAAGAAGAAAAAGAATATCAAAAAAAATTAAACCAAATTCAAAAAGAAGAATTAATTAGGAAAAACTTAAATGTGGTTGCGGAGCATGAGGAATACTTAAATCAAACAATTAAAATTCACTGCAATTTTTTTGAACACATAGACATTTTCAAACATTATACATATAAAGTAATTGAAGATGAATATAAATATTTCAGCGAGAAATTATGTCCCTCCGACAGTAAGCTTCACTTAAATTTTGAAGAAATCTTAAAAAGATTAATCCCCATCGGATACGAATATTCAGAAGACGAGTTTGGATGGAATGATAATTCAAGATACACTAATATATTAAATAACTTTTTTTCGAGTCAATATGACTTCTCCACTTTCTATTTTTTTGAGGCTTGGGATGACACAAAGTCTGAGCATTTTGAAGGATACGACCCCCGTGATGGATCTTGGGATTTGATAAATTCATTTACTTTAGATGATGAATACCCAGGTTTTATTTTATTAAATATTTCGTTCCAATTATTTTGGGGTGTTTTAGAAAACTACCTTGATAAGTTTAAAGATGCTAAACTTGCTTATTTCAGAAACGTAATGCGAGTTGGGTATGAAAACTACTTCGAAGCACATGATATTAATATTGATTTCAGCTTAAATCCAATAGTTAGGGACTACATCTTCTATTATTTAGCAGATGATATAAAAATTTTTAATGAAGAGGGTGTTTTAGATATAAATGTACTTATGAGTAAACTAAACAGAAACATGGACATTTTCTTTAAAAACTTACATAGTGGAAAAAATGAAAATATCCCATCTGACGAAGTGGATGTAATTTCTGATTTCATGAAAAAAAATAAAATAAGATTTATTGAAGAATTCCGAAATGATATCTCTTATATAAACGAAAAAATTTCAAAACAAAGTGAGGTTTTTTCAGAGCATACAATAAAAAACACGGACCTTTTGAATTCAGAAAAAATAGAAGACATTATTGGGGCAGTTGATACTTTGAATAAAAATGATTTCGATTTTTTAGGAGAAATTGTTAGTCCATTTAATATAAATTATTTGATGCTTGAAGTTGAAAATAAGCTTTGTGTAATATTAAATGGAAACTTTAAAGAGGTTATCCCGAAAGAGAAACCATACTTAATAAATAATAATCAAACCCTTAAATATAAAAACATTCCAACAAAGGAATATTTCGATTTACAACAAGACTTTATTTACAGTATAGTATTGTCTTGTTCTAAACAGATTTTTGATAACTTTTCTGGAGTTGACAGTATAGTTTTTGAAGTGCGAATGGAGGTACTTGATAGCAGTTATGGTAAAAACGTACTAAAACCAATTATACAAACAGAAACTTCAAGGGAAGACATTGAATCTATAGATACATTTCATGTAGATCCATCAGATTTTTTTGAGAGGATTGGTGTCGTTTGTGAATTTTCTTCAACACGTGGGTTTTCCGTTCTAAATTAACCGCCTATGGAAAACATTGATTCAAATTTTCTTCAAACTTCTAAACAGGGACTTTATGTTATGGTTTTCAAAAATAGATTTAACTCTGATATTTTTGACAATAACAGATTGAAAAAAGTTGTTGTTTTTAAAGATAGGTGTTCAGTAAAGTCAGGAAAGTATGAGTCTTCATTCGAGAATAGAATAAAGTCTTACAGAAATCATTTACACATAAACAATGGTTTTTCAAAAAAATTTGTGTTTGATGAATCGCTATGTTTTCTCTATACAGTTGATACTAGTAAGTACCAAAGTGATCTGATTTTGTCTAGATCTCTCGAGTCAATATGGAATCAAAAAATATATAATTTTTTAAAATCAAGATTGTTGATAGAGGAGTCAAATCATAACAAACGATCAGAGTGGATTCCTTTAATAGATAATTTAAATTTAAATAAATTGAAAGTAGATTTAAAAAGTTTTGTTTCTGAACTAGATTCAAATCTAGTAAGTTTTATTTCTCATGTGAATTCCCTATAACTTAATTCAATTAGTTTTAATTTGGATATTTTATAACTCACATAATGTATCTTATTAAGCTAACCAATAAAGAAACAGAAGAAAAATAACTTTATATTTTATTTAAAGTCCAATCCGTGCTCTAACTAACCCAGATTAAAAAAAGTGATTCCGCGGAATCACTTTTTGGTGGAACCCCGGGGTTCCATTTTGGAACCCTTTGGGTTCCACTAAGTTTTGTAACTATCTGATAATCAGTATCAATAGAGGGTGGTTATAGTACAGGTGGGACCACCCCTAAACCCTCTAAGTCATTGATTTAGAGGGTTTTTATTTTTTACATTTCTTATTCCGAACCTAAATCCGAACCAAAATATTTAATTTTGAAAGTTGATGAACAGAAAATACTTGTATTACATAGTTTTCGGAGTTACATTTTTAACATTCGGATTGGTTCAAGATTACATCAGACCAAATTATGAAGGAGGAAATGACCTTATAATTTATTTTCTTGGAGTAATTCCCAACTTCCTTCCAGGTATTGGTCTTCCAAGTATGTTTTATGTAACCATTCCAGAGATTTTTAAACCGAATACATTTATTTACAGAAATAGATTAAAGTGGTCAATAATCATTTCTATGATTGGTCTAATTGGAAATGAGTTTATAACAATTTACACTCCGGGAAGAGGAGTTTTTGATTGGAATGATATTGTATGGACAATTATTGGGGGAATAGTTTTTTATTTTCTACATATAACAATTCGAAATAATGGTCCTAAAAGAACTTGAACCAGGGTTAAGGTCAAAAAATCTTGATTTTTGAGAAGGTTCGTAATACGAACCTAAAAGGTTCGGAGTCCGAACCTCTTAAATCCAAAAAAGTCAGTATTTACGAAGGAAGAGTAACCCTCCTGTGAGGACAGGTGGGACCACCCTAAAACCCTCTAAGTCCTAGACGATGAGGGTTTTTGTTTTTGCAACCTTTCCCAATCCCAGACCACGACATGCCAATTGCTACTTCCATATTGGAGCGTGCTGACAACTTCAAAGCCAACTTTGAGATGGGTTTTAAGTGATGCTAAGTTATCCCGATCTACATCGGTAACCGCAAAAGGATATCGATTTTCATAAGTTGCTTTAAATTGGGCATAGAGATCTTTAGCAAGTCCCCGACCCCGAACCTCTTTTGCCACGCAGAGTTGCCCCACAACCAAATAATCAAAATCACCAACAAATTTACCCCCAAACGGAATTTTGTTGATTTGCGCACCGAGATCTTTTAATAGTGGATGTTGCGCTAATAACGACCGATCGGTAGCCAAGGCATAGCCCACAAGCACACCGTTTTGTTTGGCAATAATTGCTGGGGTTAAGTCATTCATTGCTTTCAAAAAATTAAATGAGAAACGGGCGGTTAAAAAGCCATCAGACAAACGGTTTTCCAAGGGGATTTTATCTTTTAAGTTTGCCTCTTGTAAGTCTTTAATTTCTTGAATTTCTCGGTCTGTGGTCGCTAAGCAGATGGTCATTATATTTGGATTTGGCGCATTTCATAAAATATCTTCAGTATAATAATACGATATCTAACACTTCCCCAAAAGCGGGCTATTATCTTTTACCTTTCAAAATGAGTGTTCCAGACCAATTTTCTTTAATCCCAAACCGAGTTGACTCAACCTCTTTAAATCCAGCTTTCTGAAATAGCTCAATCCAATGTTTCTCAGAAAAAAGATGCATGATAGATACGCCACAGTCTTCGGGCCATGAATGGGAAACCGTGTTTTCTTTGTAAAAGTCCAACCCTAAAATCAACACCCCTTCTTCGGACAACCAAGAATTGTATACATTTTCCAGAAAGGCGTAAGGGTCTTTGAGGTAGTACACCACTTCCATGGAGTGCACGATATCCACAGGAGAACTTGGTATCCAGGTGTCAAGATCAGCGCAAGTGTAGTGATTTTTTGAATCGTAGGTTTGTGCTTTGTCAATCATTTGCTGTGCACCATCTACGCCAGCTGCCGATACACATTGTGGGTGTTTGGCAACTTGCCTGACAACCCAACCGTTACCGCAGCCCGCATCGAGAAAGGAAAACGGGTTTTGGTTATTTATAACCATGCCCAGCATGTGGTCAACAGCTTGCTGATGACCCTTTGCCATCCCTTCGTCACGACCACGCTCTGCCCATTTCCCAAAAACAACCGTTGGTGTGTGTTTTTTCTCCAAAAGGAATCTACCTTAGACCGTACAACTCATATCTTCCCCACAGCACAAAGGAGACTTTATCATTCCTTCACAACTTGGACATTGAGAGACTTGAACTTCTGCACCGTCGTCGGTGGTTATGCTTCCGTTCTTAAGAGGGGTATCGCATTTTGCACAACTGGCATTAACTGCCATATCACATTGATTACAAGTATATGTTGCCATAATAAAATCTGTTTTTTGTAAAGATATTGTTTTTATCTCATCAAACTAAAGTGACCAGTATATATGCGTCCATCTTCAAGCTCAAGTCTAAACCAATAGTCATCTGCTGGAAGAGGAGAGCCTTGATAAGATCCATCCCAAGACTCGTCAGGTCCAGAAATCTGAGTTAAGAAACGACCGTACCGGTCATAAATGTACACATTCGACAGGCTGTTAAAAGTTGTTTTTAGCCCAAGGATTTGCCAGGTGTCATTAATGCCATCATTGTTGGGGGAAAAATACTTGTAATACCCTACAACTCCGACTTGCACTTGAGAAAGGCCACAGCCTATTTTATCACGAACACTTATCGTTTGAATACCAGGTCTTATTTGGGTAAAATAAGGCACATCCTGAAAATTACCATCACCGACGGCATACTCATAGTCCCCAACACCAAGATTGTCGACAAAAATTTCGATAGTATTTTCCGTGCTCGAAAAACCTCCGATGACGATATCTTTTTCGCTGAGTTTGGCCAATTCAGAGGTCAGCACTTCAATGCTTTTGGAGGTTGTACAAGGAAGAGGTCCGAGACCAGTTGCAGTTAGGGTGTACCTTCCTCCTTTGGAAACGCTTATAAACGGGGTTGTCCCTACCACAGTCACCGTGTTATTCTCATCAATATGCTCCCACATAAAGGAATAGTCATCGCCAGGGTTACGGATTCCAATATCAACAGATCCTTCATTTAAGCAGAGAACAGCTTGCTGATCAAGATCAAAAGAAGGGTTTTTAATCACCTCAAAATCGACAAAGCCCTCACTGACACAGTTGTTGTTGATGGAACTGATTAACTCCACACGTATGGATGTCGAGCTGGTTGTAAAAAGAGGAGGTAACGGACTCGGTAATGTGTTTCCATTGGAATCATAGTAGGCAAACACTATATCTGTTTGCCCATCTAAAATATCTGTTTCAATAGATTGCGTATCAAAAATTGCTTTATCATCTATAGTACCATCAGAATCATCGCAGAGCATCAAAGTGGGGATTAGATTAAAATTTGGGGTGTCATCAACGACAAACTCAATTTCTGTCTCTTCATAGCAAGAAGGTGTATTGCTTGAGGGATTGTTTTCAACACGAGCAATTATTTTTTGGTCATTAGTGCTGTATGGGTTCGGGAGCACTCCAGTAGACAGAAGATTATAATCTGTATCATAATAGGAAACACTGATATTTGTTTGTCCTTGTGTGAGCTCTTGATAGATCCTAGAAGTGTCAAATGGATAGGATCCGTCATCATCATCATCACATTCCCGAAAAGAAGTAACGGCATAAGCAGTAGGGAGACGCTCGATATATAAATTGGCGACTTTTTTCAGACCAATACAGCTAATCGTATTTAGCCCCACAACTTCGACATTGGCCCAAATTTCATCAACCCAACCTCCTCCACTAGCTTTCGGATTTGGATTCTCATAATCAGAAGTCTGATCGATTGGATTCGTTTTACGGGCAGCATCATCTAGTGTCGGGTAGTATTGAATGACAACACCAGACTCTTGAAACAAAGGATGCTCACGAAGAAGTTCGTTTGTGAGAGAATCAAATACAGAAGGGGGGAATAGGGTTTTCCCATCTTGTGCGGTTGATGGAGGAAGTTCACAAGCATCAAAATCGAGCATAAAATCTTCTTTGATTTGACTCACAGCTACGCTGATATTTATTTCTGCATTGCGAACACAATTTCCGCCGGGTGCATAAACACCCTCAGGTAAAATACTGTTGACTTGCACAAAAATGGTGTTATTCATAATGGGGTTTCCAACAATGTCAGAATTGTAATATGCGGTCGGGTCACTAATTTTACTCTCGGCTGATCGTGTTGCGTCTGTGAAATAAGAAAATTCTTCATTGGTAAAATTTGCAGAGATTGTGCTTTCAAAACTGCGAAGGTTGGTCAAAACAATCCCATCCGAATTACCATCTGTTTCATCACATTGCTCAAAGGTAATGACGGGTTGTTCAATCACGGGTAAAGGGCTTAGCACCAAATCAAAACGGTTATCGGAACGCAAACAGGACAGTGAAGTCAAGTTGTCGATTACACGCACATATATGGTTTTTTGGCGATTATCTGTTGTGGGCATTGTATATGAGTCAATGCCATTTACAGATGGGTCATCAGCATCGGATGGAGAGGTATGATAGCTAATCCTATATTGTCCAGCAGTGCCACCAAGGAGGGCTTCAATTCGCGCATCGTTGAGTCGCAAATCGAAAGTGGTGATGTTGTCTGTATCACTGCCACTTGCAAGATCGTCACACTCATAGTGAGGTGGAATGTCAATCACAGGGGGAATTGGCAATACTCGCATGGAAAAGGAGCCATTTTGATCCGACACACAGCCAGTTGTTTTATTTCGAACACGGAAATAAATCGGTTCAGGGTTGGTGCGATTGGTAAACGGTTGTGTTTTATCAATCGGATTATCATTTGTATCGCTTTCATTCAAAAAGAATAAAACTTCGAGACTTGTATCACCATTTAATATGGCAATCTCTTGGGCTTGCAAGTCAAACCCATTTACTAGACCGTTGTATGCATCACCATCAAGGTTGTCATCACAGAGTTCCATATCATCAGCGGGGAGTATTTCAGGTATAGGATTAACAACAATAGTAGTTTCAACTCGACAAACCACCCCATTCGTGGTCACTTCATAAAAATAGGTTGTTGTTTCAGTAGGGGACTCAGTGATTGTGCTTGTTTCGATTCCATCAAAAATAATATCAGAATCTGTTGTGGGGTCTATTTTTCCCCAAACAACTTCGGTTGTTCCAATAAATTCAAAAACTGGCCATGAGTCTCCATCCCCAGATGAATTGTCACTCATATCATTCCATGTTTTGTTAACCCTATAATCGAATTGGGCGAAATCCTCTGCTCCATCTTCAAAATAGCTCTGTGAATTTGCTCCACCAGAGTCATTGGGTTCCCCATATGACCCCCCATTTGGAGGAGGAGACCAATTAGCCAACTGATCAGTTAGCAACCTCCCGTCAAGCCATTGCCAACCCTCGTCAACATTGTTATTTGGGTTTAGATTAGACAGCTGCCTCAACCCTAACCAAAAATGAATTTCATTGGTTCCAGCTATACCAAGCTCGTCAAGCGCATCATAAACGGCATTTTCTTCTTCTTTAGAATTAATAACATACATTGAAGCACCAGCGCCTAGAGATTGAATAAGATCATAAGCTTCTGTCCATGCCATTGACTCTCTTTTTAAGAAATAAGACGAGGATTCGTACTGTAAAAAACGTTCAAAATCAGAATTTGTATTGGCAAAATCTTGTGCCGTTTGTGGCACACCACTGACAGATAAAGTTACACTCTCTCCCTTACATATTTCTGATGCAGAACTCATCAGCTCAGGGTTGCTGATAAAAGCATCTGTTTCTGCACGTGTTAAACTCACACAGCCAGCACTTGAATATGCCTCTACATAATAAGTTTGATCATGAACCAACAGCGTATCATCGGCCAAAGCACTCCCACCAGTTGAAGATAGAAACACGCCAATAGATCCTCCAATATCATTTTTTAAATCTTCGATGGTTGGTAATTCACTGTTACAATAGGTGTAAATGGGCTCGAGCGTTGGCGCTTCTGGAATTTGATTGACGGTCAGTATAACCCCACCAATCGATTCAATAGGGCAGGCATATGTTGGTCTAGAAACAAGGACTTGTACTTCAGCTCCGTTAAGCCCATAATCTGTAGTCACAGTTAGAGAATTGGAGATTGTGCCACTATAAGTCGAATCGTCAACTATAGGCACACCATCAATTACCCATTGAAAAACAGCATCGGGGGTGGGGGTATCGACAGAGAAAGTAGCAGCTTCACCTTCACAAACTTGCACTGAAATAGGATTTCCATTGGGAGAAATTTCTGCGGGGTCACCAAGCTCTTGAAAATCATAAACAGCATTATTGTCAAAGTCCTTTGGCAAAGAATCGTAATTGTGTCCAAGCACCAAACCATTATCATCTACAGTATTATCGTCGATGGTCAGGGGTGCTTGTTGAAGTCTTCCATCGTTGTCAGGGTCTAAAAACCCAGCTTCAATCACATCAAAACAACCATCTCCATCACTGTCAATGTCAAAAGCATCAGCAAGATTATCACCATCTGAAAATGAATCTAGATCTACAATCTTAATATGCCCTTCGAAAACAGAATCAGCATTTGAGTCATTATTATGAGTAAATATCAAACCAGATGACTGGGACGCAAAAAATCTAAAACCTGGTGTAGTGCCAACAGCTGTACTGCTAAACCGAAATGTGATTTTGGAGCTACTGTATTGTATAAAACCACTCACATAGTTATCATCGATAAGTATTTCAATTGTACCTGCTGACCCATCAAATAATGTGATGCTTTCAGAGGGGTCTATACTTTCAATAGTATAATAGGTGTTTTCTTCATCAGGTAAGGGTTGATTATTAGAAAACCCAAATGAAAAGTCAAGAGATTTTGGAACTACAGGACCCAATTCAAAACGAATCGCATCATTACTAGATTGTTTTGGTGGCAGAAAGGATGTAAATCGCCCATCACCGAAGGGAGTAAAGGTTCCATTCCCAACCGACAGTACCTGAGACAAAACAGGGGTGCTGTATGGAAGAGGGTTGTCAACCACAAGTGCAGGAGGGCTTGTGGTAAGATCAATTTCATAATCCCCCAAAGACTCTATTTTATCATAAATCCCATCATTATCATTGTCTAGGTCAATGTTATCAACCACCCCATCTTTATCCGAATCATTGGGACAAATGCTCACATTGACAGCAGAGGAATACACAACGCTGTTGGGAGACAAACAGTCAATAATCACCTCGAGGCGATATGAACCAAAATCATCTGGGACATATTCTGGATTGTCTGTGGAGCTCCCTGTAAAAATATAATCCCATGTTCCCCCACTATTTTCTTTTTGCCACTTCAAGGAGTCATAATTTTCAGCGTTTGGAAGACGAAGTGTAACATTAGACCCTTTGGATAGATCAACACAATTTCCTAAGCTGTTAAGAGTTAAATCAGGATAAATTTTAGGCTCAAGCGTAAATCCAGAGTAGAATGCCCCAGAGGTAGCAGTGTTGTTTACATTGTAATAGGAGACATAAAGTTCCTCTGAGCCAACAATTGACATATCACCTTCGAGGTCATCAATTCTGTGAATTTGGTAGTCAGCAGTAGAAGTTTGAATGGGGCCAGAATCGTAGATCACATTTTGTATCGATGAAATGGATTGTCCATTCACTTCTACAGCAGACCCATAAGAACTGAGCACAAACAAAGAACCACTAAAATTCGAATCTTCATCTACCTCATCAATACGAGCGATACTCTCAACATCGCCAACACTTGTACAACTCAGCGGAGGCACAAAAAACATCCCTTGATTCGCTCCGTAAAAATGCACGCTTTGTCCACCTTGAGTCGTGCCTACAGCCTCACCCTTTTTCCCAGTTCCTTGAAAAACATAAATGTTTTTGTTAGATGAGATTTGTAGAAAGTCAATATTTGAATTCGGATTTTGAAAAAACAGATTTCCCTCAATAAATATATGTTCCCCTGCATTGAGACTTATGAAAGAGTTCGAACCTCCATTGAGATAGATTTGGGTTCCATTTTCATTGGCAATGACAAGTGCGTTTTCGACACTGTTAAAACTATCTCCCTTTATAAGTAAATACTCTGTGGCATCTATACTAGCGTCTAAACTAATGAGCTGATCAAACCCAATGTCACTCCCACTTAGATAACCAAAATCTTGTTCATTGTTAAAGAAATCGGGAGAGTCGATGATCTCATTGCTGAAGCTACCCAAAATAGAACCAGTGTTTACAACAATGTCATTTTGTGATTGAATTCGGGTTCCTATAAAACGGTCACAATTGACCCCATTAAACAGAGCAACATAGCTTTCGTTTTTGT
>Ga0213865_10000796_pt1 | contig 21043 bp, 15 predicted proteins | sample PICome_6_FD_160100 | JGI IMG/M metagenome (GOLD analysis project Ga0213865, IMG submission 160100) | Coastal seawater microbial communities near Pivers Island, North Carolina, United States - PICO282 | ecosystem: Environmental > Aquatic > Marine > Coastal | place: USA: North Carolina...
GACGTTGTCCAGTTCGACGCATGATACGAGAGACACCTCGCCCCTTACCCCACCATTCGACAGAGTGCTTCATACCAGCCATAGGTCGGCGCTTACCGACATGTCGGCGGGAACCATACGCTTGTCTGCGGTTTGCTCGACTTGATGCAACCGCATCACGTACGAGATCTTCACGGACTGAAGCGGAAAAGACGTCAGGCAGTGAAATCTTTGAACCATCTTCAATGGTGATGTCAAAGGTGCTTTGCAATCGACCTGCATCCATTTCATCTTGTGTAATGACGTTTGAAATATTCTTTACAGCAACTTTCATGTTCAGGCCCCCTGCTTGCTACGTGTACTGACGTAGGTGATTTCGAGTGGATGTTGTTCTTCATTGGAACGAAGTGCATCACGGAATCGAATCAATCTCTTTGCAGGTCCCGGGACACTGCCTTTGACCAAAATGTAATCAGAGTTGACTTCACCATAGTGGAGGAATCCACCAGATGGTGTAATAGAGTGATCTTCTGGATTAGCAATTCGAAGAACACGCTTGTTGAATTCAGTTCGCTGATGGTACCCTGTTTGGCCACCTTGACGAATCGTCTTTCGAACATATCCTGTACCGAAGTCACCCATGTTACCGTGTTGACGTCGCTTCTTGGAGTTCTTGTGAGATTGAAGTTTACCACCGAATCTCTTGATAACACCTTGCCATCCGTATCCTTTGGTAACTGCAACAATGTCCGTCATTGCACCTTCAGTAAATGCATCGGTAAAGGAGACTTCTTGACCAAGGCGTTCTTGAGCGAATGCGAGTTGATCGCTGGAAGCTCCACCATCGAGGCCAACTTCCATCACTTCAGGTACCTTCGAAGGTGAACCTGTTACATTGGAAGGTTGTGTGGCTACAATTAGACGAACTTCACACAGATCTTGCTTTCCGAGATTCTCAAAATGCTCTTCTGCGTTGTGGTTCTTTCGGTTTGAAACACGTTGGAAAATTTCAGGGAAGGATTCAGTAAGAGACTCTGCGTCAACCCATACTTCGCCAGCAGCTTGCTTTCCATAAGGCGTCATTCGGTATCCACGGACACCGAGAATTCGCATCTTTGGTACTTCGACAACAGTAACTGGAACACGGATTTCCTGTCCTGCACTTGTTGATCGTGGATTGAGGTCACGAGCAAGAACGTGCGTCATTCCTGCTTTCCAACCTGCAAATCCTTGCATTCTTACTTCACTTGCATCGCTTGTAGGCCATGACTTGACGTGACCGAACGGTCTGTTGGCCCGCTTTCGCGGGCTAAACGCCATGCTACCTCGGCGTGGGTGGTTTCTTTTTGCCATTTTGGGCTCCTCCATAATTCTACAACACAGAGGCTCCGTGGAGCGTGCGAGGGCTCGTCGGGCCAGGAGTAGCCGTGACACAGAGCGCCATTCCCACAAACGGGGGACGGTGCCAGTGGGTTCCTTTCGGATTGCCCTAAGTGTCTGGCTGCTCACCTTTGGAGCATCCCTCCGACTTTCCACCCATATATGAGTGGTTCGGTTTAAGAGCCGTTGAAAATAAAGGGACGTTGGCTCGTTTTAGAGCCTTCACATCATCCTTTTGAACCCTCGCCATTAACCCTGTTCATGCCTGAATTGTGCCATCCGTTTCTCAGCGATGGTATCGAAGCAAGGGCATATCAAATCGCTGCAGCAAAAGAATGCATTCGTGCATCTACGCTCCTGGTCATGCCCACAGGATTTGGAAAGACCGCAGTCCAATGGTACTGCATGGCTGAAGCACTGGCAACTGATGTTGAAAAAATAGTTCTTACAGCACCTACTGTTGGGCTTGTTGAACAACAACGACGAATGGCTGTTGAACGACTCAACCTTTCACCAGATCTTATCAAAACCTACACTGGAAGTGATCGACCTGCTAAACGTGGACTTCTATGGGAAGAAGGCAAACTCATCATCGCAACGCCACAAGTGATACGCAACGACGTCGACTCTGGATTGATCTCCTTGGCCAATGTAGGACTCCTCATTGTGGATGAAGCCCATCACGCTAAGGGAAATCATGCAACTGCAGAGGTTGCTGACCGTTACAAACAACAAGGCAAGAAGAATTGGATTGTCGCAGCAACTGCGAGTCCAGGTTCAACCAAGAAAAATATTGAAGCATTGAGAACAAGACTTGGCGTGGAACAAATATTTGTTGCTCATCGAAACGATTCCTTGCTCAAACCGTATGCGGTTGATATGAACATTGCAACCATACGCTTGATGCTTGACAGTACAACAGTATCGTTGTTGGAGCCACTCGAAGCAGATCAACTTAGCCAAACAGACGTTTTGCGACGTCAAGGCTTCCTCGCCCCGACGGAGCATATCACTGCTGGAATTATTGAAGAAGCAGCTCAACGAGCAAGCATTGCAATATCAAGACGTGATCCTCGCGGATACGATGCTGCAAAGCGAATCTCTGACGTCCGTAGGATGCATATGTTGCTCGATTTAATCAAAACCCAGGGAATTCGTTCTGCTCGTTCTTATCTTGAAAGAGCAGAAGATGAAAGCAGAGACGGGGAGCGTTCGACGAGTCGATTCCTGAAAAAAACCGTCATTCACAATTTTAGATTGGCGGTAGAATCAATCGATGAATGTCATCCTAAAAGCCAGCAGGTCTCTACACTTGTAAGGAAGCATCTTGACGAATTCCCACAAGACAGAATTCTCATTTTTAGTGAATACAGAGACACTGTAAGTCACCTTGTAGAGGATCTTAATCTGATCCCAGGGGCAAATGTGGATCGATTCATTGGCCAAAGTAAGCGTGGGAAACGACAAGGTATGACCCAGAAGCAACAGTTGGAACAATTGGAACGGTTTCGTGCAGGAGAAATCAATGTTCTCGTAGCAACTTCTGTTGGAGAAGAAGGATTGGATGTACCGTCTGCTTCGATGGTTCTCTTCTACGAGCCTGTTCCAAGCGCCATTCGTGCCATTCAACGGCGAGGAAGAACTGCTCGTCAAAGCAGCGGTTCTGTCCATGTTCTCGTCGCCAATAATACGAGAGATGTCTACGTTCTCCAAGCATCCCAAATCAAGGAAGCGAGAATGCACAGTGTTTTGGGACGAATGAGAGGAATTACCACATTGACTTCCGATCGAATTGAAGATGTTTCTATGCCTATGTTTTCGGTTCAAATTGAGGACAAAACGATTTCTGTGGGTGATTTCCTATCCTCTGAAATCGACCGTTATAAATCTATAGAAGAGGATGTAAAGGCAGAAAAAGAAACCCTGAACGAATCGAAGAAAGTGGATGAGGCCAAAGCAGCAGAAAAGAAGGTGTACACACGTTCAAGAGGTCAAAAGAGTCTGTTTGAGTTTGGTTCTGAGGAAGTCTCAGACCCATGGAAACCGATCTTAGACGGTCGGGATGAAATCAACCGCCAATAATCTTGACACGGGTTCTTAGTTGAGCAAGACGATCTGGGAAATGACCAAATGCGAAAGCAACCAATTCCGCAAGGTGAATCACTGGCATGGTTGTGTCCTTTCCAGTAACCTTCCCTGCCTTTACTTGGTATGAGTCGAGGTTTGCATGAGAAATTGTGCAGGCACTAACCATGAGTTCAGCTCCTGATTGCTTTGCATCCGAAAGGACTGCTGCTGTCATTTTCATGGCAGTCTTTTCATTGGTCAGAAGGCTTGGTGAACCCACACTTTGACACTTTGAATCATACTCTACAGGTGTGCCTCCTAGCGCCGTTATGAGATCTTCAAGATAACGAGGATTGAATGCATCATCTTCACTGCAGAATCCATCTCTTTGCATGTAAGGTCCGTAATATGCTGCAATATCCATTCCAAGTGGATTCAGAACAGCAGCCTTGATTTTGTCTAGGCCAATCTCTTCGATAAGAAGGTGAAGCAAATGACGAGACTTGGATTGACCCATGTATTCGATGTTTGAACTTCGAGCGATGAGATTGTTCAGTTGAGAGGCAAGCAGCGGATCTGCGGCCATTGTAGTAGCAGTATCGCAATGGATACTGTGGGAGGTGGCACACGAGGTCATAATGTCGAGACCTTTTTCTTCAGCGAGTGCAAGATTTCGTGCAGCAAGAGCATGTTGCAATCGAGGTGATGCTTGTCGAATGATGTTTCCACCATCAGATGTGGCTTTAGGCAACTCAACCAAATTGATTCCGAGCGTCTTACAGAGCGGTTGAATGCAATCTTCTACTTCCATCATTGCTCCTCGAGCAACGTTTCCGGGGTAGTATGCCACTTGCATGTTTTCACCTCAGAACCTCTGGTCGAGTTCATTGAACAAACTCACAACTTCGTGATGATCTTCGACTTTGGAATTGATCATGTTTGGAATCTTTCCAACGCCTGCTGGAGGGAGGAGAAGCGCTTGAAGACTGCGAATTGGAGGACCTCCTGTTCGAGTAAATCCGAGCATCATTCGTGCTGAAACACCAGAAAATACGTTTGAAACAAGTCCCAAAGGCCCCAATACTTGTCGATAAAGAGTGGTTTCATTCAACTTCCCAGACCACTTGACAGAGCGCCCATACCATTTGACAAGACGGCCATGGCGTCCGGCGTTCTTGTATTCGGTAAGAAGACGGCTACGTGCGCTGTTGAGAGTGTCTGCAACCATTGCACCAGAAAATCCATGTCGGGCGATTGAAGAAGGATCTGTTTCACTCCAAACTCCACCTTGTTCTTGCAATGTTGCAAGCAATTGTGACCGTTGTTTCATGGATGTACGAGGGTCGTTAATACGTACCCAGCGTTGCAAGTGAATACCTGGTCCAACATATGTTGAATCAAAGTCGACGGTATCGGACATTCCATGTGCGAGTAAATGACTCGAAACTGCGTTCATCTTGTGAAGCGAAAGGGCTGTTTCTGAGGCTAGGACACCAACTGCTTTCCCGCTGATAAGACGCTCTCCTTCACGAGGGTCTCCTTGGACCCATGGATTGGCTTTTGCTCTGTTTTCTTCAAAACGACGAGTATCGACAATCAAATCTCTGAGGATAGGGAAACCTGGCAGAGGTTCTATGCGCAATCGTCCGTTATTGACAACATCACCGACACGAGCTACGTCTGCTAGGACAATTCGTCCGTTAGCACGGACACCTGTTGTCGCTGTACCCGCAGTTGTTCCACGTCGGAATGCGAAGCTTCCGTCAACGTCGCGTTGGAAGTTAAGGAAGAGGTCTTCAAGGGATGCAGATGCTGGTACCATTGTAGCGATAACGTCCCATCCATTTTCACCTTGTGAAGGACAATAGCGGAAGAGTTCCAATTCTACGTGGATATCTGAATGGTCGACATGTCCTGGCGCAAAGTCGCCTTCAACAACATCATCGTCGTCAGAGGTTCCGTATGCAGCCATCTCATCGATCAGTTCCAACTGGAGTGTTCCTGATTCATCGACGCAGGCAATTCGAGGAAGTGCTTCGAGTACCCACTGAGTCCATGGCTCATCGAAGTCAACATCGCACATCTGTATAGGTTGAACGCTGTGTGCTCCAAGACTCGACAATTTGTTGTCCCAGTCAGTACCTGCTTTACAGAATTCATCATAGGAAGTGTCTCCGATAGCACACACGGAGTAATGCATGGCAGACAAGCCTGGTGCATCAGATTGAACGGATTGCCACAAATCCTCTGCATTATCTGGCATTTCTCCTTCACCCCATGTAGAGGTAATGATGAGAAGTCGCTTAATCGAAGCAAGATTTGCCTTATCGTATCCATCCATATCAACGACGTTTGCATTGAGGCCATAATTTGATGCAAGTTTTGCTGTCTTTTCTGCTAAGCCTGCTGCGTTACCTGTTTGAGAACCGAAAAGAATGGTCAATGAACGGTCACCTCCGAGAACTGCAGTGAGTTCCTCTGATGCGGATCCGCCTACTGCAACTGCTGCTGCCGGTGCGGCAATAGTTTCAACTGCCGGTGCTTCCGCAACTACTTCGGTTTCTGCACCATCGGAAACAAGTTCGAATTTGATGACTTCAACTGGACATGCTTCAGCAGCCTCGAGAATAATTTCCCCGTATTTTGCTCCTAAATCCCCAGAAAGTGGGCTCTTGCCTTCGTTTCGGTCGAACGCTCCGTCAACACGGACGGCAGCTAGAATCTGGGAGGTTTCGTCGTTTACATCAAACACTTCTGGACAGATGTCTTGACATGCATCACAGGTGATGCAGTCTTCTTCAATCCATACCTTTGCAACGACTGTCATTTCAAGACCCTCAAAGCGTCCGCTTCGCAGACAATTATGCCACCGAACATCGGCCTTTCAACCTTGCCACCCAACCACGGGCATTTCAGGCCTCTAAAATTGAGGCCGCTCACATGTGGAAGTCGCCGTCTCCGCCAAATCCATCAGCCATGCTGACACCCTTGGAAGAGATGACGTCATCGATACGTAGAATCATAATTGCAGTTTCAGTAGCGGATTGAATCGCTTGTTCGACAACTCGCAATGGTTCCAATACGTTTCCATCTTTCATGTCAACAACGCCGCCTTCATAGACGTTGATACCTGCGTGGGAGGCTCCATCAGCGTGTGCTTTGCGCAGAGCGATGAGAGTTGTAACTGGGTCGAGACCAGCGTTTTCTGCAAGAGTTCTTGGAATGATCTCAAGTGCGGAAGCAAATGCTTCAATCGCCATTTGTTCTCTTCCACCAATGGTTTCCGCATAGGTCCGTAGATCTCTGCTCAAAGCAGCCAGAACGCTGCCACCACCTGTGAGAACTGCGCCATCTTCCCATGCAACAGAAACAACTCCTACTGCATCGTCAAAAGCTCTTCGAATTTCATCGACAACGTGTTCAGTCCCACCTCTGAGCAGAACTGAGACCGATTTTGCTTCTGGACAGCCTGTGATAAACGTCATGTCGCTTTCTCCAATCTTTCGCTCTTCAACACGAGCAGCATGACCTAAATCATCAGCAGATAAATCATCCATATTTGTGACAATTTGAGCACCTGTAGCCTTTGAAAGCGCCTCCATGTCTGATTTCTTTGCTCGTCGAATTGTAAAGACACCTGCCTTTGAAAGGTAATGTTGAGCAAGTTCGTCAATACCTTTCTGACAAATGAGAACATTTGCTCCAGAAGCAGTGATTTTGTCAACAAGACTGCGTATGTAATTCTCTTCTTCAGCAAGGAAAGATGCGAGTTGGTTTGGATCAGTAATCTGAATCTTTGCATCAACTTCAGTCTTCTTCACTTCAACAGCGGAGTTTACAAGAGCAATTCTAGCATCGTTAATGCTTCTTGGCATACCTGCATGCACTCTTTCTTTATCGAGTAGAATGCCGTCAATTAATGTGGAATCCTTGATTGAACCACCTTGACGCTTTTCGACCTTAATATCGCTAAGGTCAACAATTCGCTCACCCTCATCTACGACACCTACTGCATTGACTGCGCGAACACAGATATCGGCCATGAATGCCTTTACTGCTCCTGCAGACTTACCTGTAAGGGAGGTCTTGGCAACTTCGAGAAGGACTGCATCGTTATCATCCGTGGAGATGCCGTGCCCATCGAGTAAGGAAATCGCTTTCTCTGCTGCAAGCCTGAATCCTTCACAGATGACTGTTGGATGTACGTTTTGTTCGATGAGATCTTCTGAACGCTTGAGAAGTTCACCAGAGAGAACAACTGCGGATGTTGTGCCATCGTAGCAATGCTGTTCTTGTGTTTTAGCAACCTCAATAATCATCTTAGCAGCAGGATGTTCAATATCCATTTCTTTCAGAATCGTAGCTCCATCGTTGGTGATGACAACATCGCCCATTGAATCCACGAGCATCTTATCCATTCCTTTTGGACCCAGAGTAGAGCGTACAGAATCCGCAACAGCCTTTGCTGCTGCAATATTATTCGATTGAGCACTGCGCCCACGAGTGCGTTGAGTTCCTTCTTTTAGAATGAAAATTGGTGCTTGTCCGTTACCATACATTGTATCACCTGCGAATCAAGGCGGGGTGCTGTGGGTCTTGAACCCTACGACAGACCTACCAACTACATTTGGCCATCAAGGTACTGTTGGCCATAATGTTTCCATTGTTCCTCAGTCCAGCCTGAAGGCAAGCCTTCAGCAGGGATTGGAGGGCCTTCAGATGCCACTGGCGCAACGCTAGGAGGTTCAGCAATTGGGGCTGCCGGACTTGGCGGAGGCGACATTGGGACTGTCGGAGCGGCCGCGACTGCTCCATAGGTGGCAGTTAGAGAATCCTCGTACATGAGCTCGTCCCAGTCATCCATATCGTCATCTTTCTCAACGGTCGTCACAATCTTGAATGTCATAAAGCCAAGAACGCATACAACAACGAGGAATCCAGACCACAGAACAATGGTTTTGACAAGCTCTCCATCATCTTCGGAGGAGGCTCCATCGCCACCGTCCTTATCGGCTGATTGCTTGATGAGGTTAACCTGCAAATTTGTGGTTGGTGAATCCGCAACCGTAAGTGAGGTCGCATAAATCGAAAAGTCCACCATCAAGGAATCTTGTGGAAGATTGATGAGTGTAGCATCTGTGACTGTGATTTCAACTGTGACCATTCTTGATTGATCAGATGGGAGTGAGAAACTACGGTCGTTGTTGTTGATTCGAACACTTATGTAACTCGACCAGTTTCCATCGACTTTATCCATCGAAATCGTTTGAGTAGGCGAGACTGCGGGGTTGAGTTTGTTCTTTACTTCGATGTCCATTGTGTAGACAAGGCTTGATTCAGACACATCGATTCGAGGAGGAGGAACCAAATCGATTGTTCCTTGTCGGCCTACGAGGTAGGTTGCCTCTCCTGTTTCAGAGATGGAAGGTTCGTTAACCGAAGTAGCGGTTAATCCCAAGGTTTGTGAGCCATCACTACCGTCAAGGAATCGGAATCGTACAATCGCATCAAACGTTTCACCAGAAGCGATAACAGGTGTCGTAGCGACGCCATCTATTGGCATTGGATCAATGATTTCTGCAACCATTCCTTGTGGAACTGTTAATGAAATAGTGAAGCGGTCTTCTTTGTTACCATAATTTGTAATGGTGAAAGAACGGTCACTGGTGTCCATTGAGCCGGGCAAGAACGATTGGTCGGAAGACTCGTCTGAGACAGTCAATGCAGCCGTATCAAGAATCTCGATGTTGATACGATGACTCACGGAAATCGAAGCGTCATCGACATTTGTTGCGATGACATCAACGTAGTAAAGTCCAGGGGATAATCCAACAGGCATTGGAAGTGTTAGAATGATCGTTGTTTCTCCATCCCACGCATCAAGAATTGAGGTTGTTTCACCAGCAAGTTCAGCTGAAAGGAGGTATTTGTGAGGACCTCCGAGTGAGAGAGCATATTGCTCATCATCATTTCCGAGGTTGAGTAGGGAGAGATAGACTGTTTCTGGAACACCATCTGCAGCACTCTGGAACGACGATTCGTCAGAACTGATTGAGGCATCTCGTAAAATCGGAACTTCGATATTACGAGCAAGAACATCCGCTCCGAACAGAGAGGTACCGCATGAAGGGCAGGTTGCCCTTAGGTTAAACGAGATGACACCAGGTGTCGCGAGTGGATCTGCTGTCACATTAAGGAAAAGGTTCGTGACCTCAGCCTTCTCAAGAATGATCGGATTTGGAATCACCACACCTGTTTCATCTTCGACAACGGCTGTCCAGCCACCAGTAGAAAAGGTTGGAGCAAGGAAGTATGAAGCATCTCTGTTGCCTACGTTTTGGAGTCGAAGAGGAACCAAACCAGATTCACCAGGGAGCAATGTATCAGCCAAAAGCGGTGTTGTTGAAGTAAGCGAAACACCGTATTGCTCAGTGACTGCTAAGTTCATTGAAATTCGGCCTTTCTCACCTGCGTTGGTGCCCCCACTGTCAACAAACCAAACTTGCCATGTTTGCTGTTGTACATCGGCACCTGCAGGAATGCTGATGTTTACCCATACATCGACAGTTTCTCCCGCACCGATACTAGGAATGATGACTGGAGAGAAGAAATCGTTTGGATTTGGAGTTTCAACACGAATTGAAGGGAAACCAGGATCCATCCAAGTCAAATTGCTGACATTGGAATATACTGAAACTGTAGCAGAGGAGTATCCATTGTTGGTAACCATGCACTTCAGCGCCACAGTGTTAGATGGAGGTGATGAGTAACCCGTTTCAGGATTATCACAATCGAGGCCCAATGTATAATCGGCTACCTTAGAGACTCCAAATTGAATGAAATCGTCGACGTGCATCCCTTCAGAAGCGCCGCTGTTGTCAGAGTGGAATAAGAGACCGATCGAGTAGGAGTTGCCTCCCATGAAGAGGTCCGTGTTTGCAAGACCTGGGATTTGAGCCCAATCGACTTGAGGGTCCCAGGAAACATTCGTCCATTGACCAGGTGCTTGACTAGGAGCGCCGTTGGAGAAGTTCCAAACCAGCGATTCCATCTTGTTGTTGTAGTTTCCAGAGCCTCTCCATAATTCGAAAGCGACTGTATCTCCACCAGCCATTTGACCCCATGTTTGGGCATAGAATTGACTGGAGATGTATTCGCCAGCGAAGAATGTCTTTCGGCAAGTGTAGATTTGGTAGGTTTGTGTAAGTCCCGGATCGAGTTGCCCGAGAGCACCGCATTGCTGGGTTTGAGAAAAGAAAATATTGACGAGTCTGTCGTGAGCGCCAGATGGATATTCAGCTCCTGGGTTTGAATGACGCCAGTGGTCAGTACCAACTGGGCCGCCAGTATCCGATTGCCAACTGCCACCAGCAGTTGCATCGCCCCCATTGACTGGATAACGTCCAGAGATGAATGTTGGTGTATCAACTGCGAGAGTCGTTCCATCAAAGGAGTCCTTCATAACAGCAACTGGTACTGCTTGTTCTAGAATATCGTTCTCATTTCGGTCATCGCCTGAATAGAAAACACTCGCCCGAATGATAAGACCTCCAGTCAAATCATTTGTTGTTGTGTTGAGTATAGAATGAGCAACCATTGGCATCCAAGTGTATGAGCCAGTCTTTATTTGACCGCCAACTATCTCTTCTGTTGTCCAACTATACGATTCTATTACGAATCCGATTGGATGAACAATCTCGATGGTCCCTGTTGCAGTTCGCCCGATTTGACTTGAACCAAGTCGTTGAATATCGACGCTGATTTCAATTTCATCACCCATCACGATATAATCGACTGTCGTCTGATCGGATTGAACCCATACATTCGCTGCTTCAGTCGCATTTCCGAGTGTAATCTTGGAGATACGGAAATCGTCATTTGTACCGCCACGACCAGAGGTTGCTTCAGCAGAATCCATTACCAGTATCGAAGCGGTTTGGAACAACATCAGAGAAATCAATAGCAATGGAATACTACGGCGCATAGTCATCAACATGCATCCCAAACATTGGCAACATATGAAGATGGCCGTTGTTTGCTCTCTTCAATTAGGAGCGATGTTCTTCAGAGATGAGACCACTAATCGTGGGCTGGTCAAATGGAGGAGGCGAGTCATCATCATTGGAGAGAAGAGTATTGTCGAAGTCTGGCAAATCCAATGGCATCTCATCGGGCAAGGAGGGAAGAGTTGGAGAAGAGACGCTGGCAACAGCGTCGACTGTTGTTGGTGTCGCAGAGGCCATCGCAGACAAGCCAGCTGCGGCGTCTTGTCCGCGTGAAGCGACACCCGCTGCTGCCGCAACTGCGAGTGTAGCGGTGGTTGAAACGGCTGCTGTCGTTACTTTCCCCAAAAGTCCAAAATCGGGTGAATCCATTGAATCATACCGTGAAATGACATCATCCTTTGGCTTCAACCATTCAGGTGGGCTACCCGAACCCCCTCCGAGAACAGCTAACGTCGTGAATGCTGCAAGCGGCATGACGGCAAGTGCAGTGAGCAAATCGAGGAAACTCGTCTCAGGGACTACGGCGTCCCCGAGAACTGATTGGAAGACATTTGCTTCGAATGTTATTGTCATCTCGACATCATGACCCATCCATCCCATCACAACAAGACTTGCAAAGCGTCCCATAAGCCAGAGAACAAGAATAGGTGCAAGCCATGATAATTTCGTCATAGAGATGAGCCATCTGCGCGTAAACGTTGCCACACCAACGTATTTCCTGCAAAATTTCGGGAATGAACGCATTGCAAACATCAACCCGATGACATAGAGGAGAATTGCAAGTTCGAGGCGACGATCGAGCCCTACGACCGATTCTGGAACCATCATAACCAAAGTTAGCGGGACGGTTACCAACATTATTTGAAACGGAACTGCAAGCAGGAGAAGACCACCATGCGTAGAGATAAGCGAATGCCCACGCATCATTCTTTGATTGACTAGAGTCGAGAGAGCCCCATGTGGAGAGGCTGCGAAACCTTCTCGGGATCTACGAAGACTCGAGGCAGACCGCCCTCCTCTAGAAAGGCCAAACGATGCAAGCCAGCCGCCTCGTTCAACAACCCATAGTGGACGATATCCGCCCATTAACAATGCTAAACAAAGAGCGAGCATACCGTAGGCCATTGATGCCATAACAATCCATGGAACCATTTCTTGTTGAAATGAGACCGTTAGATTGCGATTGCTCATATCTACCAAAAAGAGGTACGTGATAGAAAAAGCGGCCATCGGTGTCAGGAAAATTTGGCAAAATACAACCAATGTCAACCAGATACGAGCGGTGAGGGGCCCTCTGTCACTATTGCGCCCCATACAACGGATTGAATCCATTGCTTAGACAAAGGTTCCCATTGATTTTATGCAAAAAACCCTACTTTTCAGGTGATTCTGACATCACCATCGGACGACCTTCACTAATCCAGAGACGTATCCAACCACGCAAGAAACCATCTTTCCGATTTCTCCCTAGATCAGGACGTCGCATTTCATGCAATTTTTCTGAGCATGAAGCACATCGTACATCTTCAATTCTCCATTCTGGAGCGGGTGAAGAGCAGCATGATTCATCTGAGTTGCATCGATTCATAATCAGTTGAAGATTCTGTGCCATCTCGAGAGTGCATGGCAACGTTGGTCCGCCGAGTAAGGATTGAGCTCTTGATAGAACCGTCCATCCACCTGCCAAAAATAAGCCATATCCGAAGGGGGCTTGCCCTCCAACGAGACACATATACCCAATCAAGAGTGGCAGAATCGTGGTCCATGTACCCAAACGGTGAAATCGGCGCATGTGGAGAACTCTTTGTGTTAAACGAGGCGAAAGAGGAATTGGTTCAGGATGTTCTGGGAATATTTTATTGAAACCAGGACGTCGACTTAAGACCATAAAAGGCACTCTCGGCATCAAGTGACCAATCAGAAACCCAAGTATGAAAAATGAAATTGCTCCAATCATCAAAAATCACCATCATTGGGATAACAAGCGATGAAGTGTTCCTTCGACAATGTCCATTCCCTTTGCAATATCTTCTTGAGAAATCGTAAATGCAAACCGGAGATGGCCTTCTCCAGAGGGTCCAAAGGCAGTGCCTGGTGAACAAAGGACACCATCGCGTAAAAGTTCCATTGCAAGTTCTTCACTCGTAAAACCAGGGACAGTGATCTTAGGGAACACATAGATGGAGCCTTTTGGACGATGACATTCAACACCCGGCATTGAATTTAATCGATCAACTATAAGATTACAACGTGCGTGAAACTCTTTCGAGAGAATATCTGGATAATCTGATGCGTGCTCCATGGCTGCCAAAACGGCATGCTGCATTGCATCATTTGAGCAGGCCGTAATGTAATATTGCATTTTTATGACCTGTTTCATCGCTTCCAAATTTGAAGAAAGTATGTAACCAATCCTCCATCCAGTCATCGCAAATGTTTTCGAAAACGAATTGATGAGCATTACCTTGTCATAATCAGTTCCAAAGAAGGAGACGTGTTCTGAATCGAAGACAATTCGATCATATACTTCATCGGTAAGAATCCATAGGTTGTGACGTTTTGCAAAGTCAAGGAGTTCGTCTCGTTGCTTTACACTAAGCGTACCTCCAGTTGGGTTTGAAGGGAAATTGTATAGAATAGCCACTGTGTTTTCATCAACACGCTGTTCTAAGTCTTCGATTGTCGGAACAAATGCATTGTCGAAAAGGCAGGGGTAAAACCTACTTTCACCCCCACACAACGTCACATCTGGACCATAGAGTGGGAAGTATGGTTCTGGCAATAATACGTTTTTACCAGGATCTACAATTGTGAGAAAAAGATTCAGCAGTGCATTTGTTCCAGACATCGTAATGCAGACATTGTTTTCATCAACATCAGGGTCAAGATGGTTCCATGTCTCTGCAATCTTTGAGCGAAGAGCGGGTAGTCCTGCGGTCGTAGTGTATTTATTTCGCCCGTCGAGCATTGCTTGATGGAAGGCCTCAATCGCAAGTGCAGGTGGTTGGAAATCTGGTTCTCCAAGACCAAAACTAATGACGTCATCCCCAGCCAAATCGAACATCTTGCGAACACCAGTAGGCTGTATCGCTAGAGCTCTTTTGCTGAAGTCGCTCATGAAGAATTCCCCGTTTCCTTTGCATCTCCAGAGGTGACAAGAATGGCATCTTTAACCTCGTTTTCAGGCATTAAATCAGATGGAAATGACATGCTTGTTTCGCTGAAATCATCATCGTCACCGCTGAAAAGCATGAACATAGCAAGGATAATTAGTGCTGTTGCTAAAACGATCATAACGAGTTCCTTGCCGCCGAAACTGGTGTCTTCAAGAGATCCTGAGGAATCTCCGAGTATTGTGACAGATACTGGGAGTGATTGAACTCCCTCAGAGTTTAGCGCACGGATTTCAATGGTTCGATTCCCATCCTCTAGCGAACCTGTATCCAGAGAAATGGTCCAATTGAAACGTGCAAATGCGCCCATTGTAACAGCATTTTCATCGAAAGTCGCAGACATCCATTGGCCATTATCAATTCTGTATTCAACAGCAGAGACTGCTCCAGTTTGACCCCATGCCAATCCTGAAATTGTAGCAACACCATTTGAGGTATTGGAATCAACAACGTGGACTTGGGTTGTAACGTCAACAGCTCCGTTGAGGCCTTTCTGTTTGAAATCAATAGCCATTGAGACTGCTGCATGTGCATCAACCATACCGAATCCAAAATCACGATTCCAAAATGGATCGACTTCTGGAGCAGAAGCTTCTCCGCGACGCTCCGCTGTAAGTTTCAGTATTTCTTTGACTTCAGCAGGAGACAAATCTGGATTTGTTTCAAGCATGAGTGCAATAATTCCAGATACGGAAGGTGTAGCATAAGAAGTTCCAGACCCACGGCCAGTGTAACCGTTATCGCTAGCATCGCCTCCAAAGAAATTACTGCAGCCACTAGAGGTGATGCATCCCTCCGCCTGAATGATGTTCGTACCCGGAGCGGTAATTTCAGGCTTGAGTTCGTTCAATGGGTTTCCGTCCCCATTGTCTCTGCGAGGTCCACGCGAAGAGTATCCAGCAATTGTATCATCTTCTCGATCAACCGTGTTCTTGTCGTCTGTGGCACCTACTGTTATGGACAAGTCAGATGAACCCATACCAGACAAACCATCGTTGTCTGGGCCATCATTTCCTGCAGCAACACTGACGACAATTCCAGCGAGCATAGCATCATCAAGAATGCGACTGTGCATGTCTGAACCATCTGAACCACCAGCCTCGTGGGAAGTAATTCCCCAAGATAAGGAAATGATGTCGATCCCATATTCGCTTTCATCAGCACCTGCCCATGCGTCGTCTTTGTGGTCAATAATCCATTGAAGACCATTCATTGCAGATTCATAAAATTCTTGAGAGAGTAAATAATTCTCAAATGGACCTGCTCCTGCATCTGTTCCAATTCGAACGTCGACAAGCGCAGCATCAGGTGCAGCCCCGTAAAAATCAGTTTGCTCGCCGTTGGCATCTAGACCAGTAGCAGCAGCCATACCCATGCATGCGGTACCGTGTTGATGACCATCGTCTGGATCAAAACTCCCATCTTCGACTCTTCCACCAGATGCAACACAGGTAGGATCGCTGTGAACAAAACAAACTGCATCATATCCTGCTACGAATTTTTCATTCAAACCAGGATGTTCATTGTCAACACCTGTGTCGACCATGGCAATAACAACTCCATCACCCGAAACACCGAGGTCCCAAGCACCTGGATAGAGCGCAGAGGTTTTTGCTTTCACCGCTGGAGTTTGAATATCTCCGTAAAGATGAATTTCACCGTATCGCTCGACCATAACCACGTCTTGTAAGTCAGCTAATTGGTAAATTAGAGACGTGTTGACAACTCCCAGAAGAACAGCATCGACAGATTCAATGACATCAACCACATTCATTCCAAGTGCTGAAAGGTCATTCAAATGAGCATCAGTCACATCAGTGCTGTAGGATAAGCCAATACCTGTTGGGATCGTCAATGTTTGAAGAGAATCGTGAATTTTATTTCGATCTAAATCCAGAGATGTTCGATCCCACCATGGACCTTGGTTGATTATCCAACCGTAACCATCTTGCTCAGGAAGGTCAAGAGTCTGGCCTTCAGGGAGATACTGCACGCCATTATCGAGAATCTGTTTCTCTTGAGATGGAATTGAAAGGGAGCCAATTAGCGGCCCCATAAGGACCATTAAACACAGCATGGCTCCTAATTGGCGTGTTTGCATGTTATCACCGAATGAGTTCCTTCGCATGAATATTCGGTTTAATTGAGTGTGGTGGGGGCAGAGGGATTTGAACCCCCCCTAGCGGGTTTCTTCTGACTTCGGCATTCGTGAAAAGGCTTCAGTTCTCGGTTCTCACGGGTCGGCGCTCCAATTGTTCATCAATTGTCAGCAAACCCACTTGTCGTCATCCCCGTGCAATTGGAGCCCGCGGTACTACCAAGCTATACTATACCCCCAAATGTTCACAAGGATCAATTCTTGGCCTGTCGACGTGCACGCTTTCTGCGTCGCAACTTCTTCTTGCGCCACTTCCAACGTTGGTTGCCAGTCTTTTTCCAAGCACGTGAGCCTCGCTTCATGGTGAACGTCTCTCCGACCGACCTTCAATATATGAGTGCATCGGGTGAGGTCTCAGTCCTCTGGTGCTCAAGTTGACTGATACATTGAACGAATTTCCAGTAATCTACACATCGCCGGAGCCCACATTCGCTTAAACACAGGGTGATCGACCAACCTTTCGTCTCGAATCGCCAATTCTTCAACCAACTCGTTCATTGCATCGCTTAAATCTGGCAATCGTACGGTCAATTTCTTCTTGCGTCCAGACTTGTAATTTGCATTTTGGTATAACATGACGACAAGTGTGTCAAGTTCCATTGTAAACATTCGGCTTAATTCTTTTCGTATTTGATGTGAATATTCGGCCGCAGGCCTTCCCCGTTGAACAAACGACTCATCCGGAGTGGAGCCCACAACGCGATTTGAGCGTCGTCCTTTCGGCCCCCTTTGCTTATCGAGATATGTAAAAAAATCCTTATCTAATCGAAGTGTCGTCACTTGAGTTGATTTTGAAGATTCCCATAATCGTGAATGCGTATATCCTGAAGTGCTTTTCTTGAGATATTCTCTCGAACGGAGGTCACTGAGAGACGGTTGGCTCGCCATATATATCGGAGCATGTCCATGTCAATAAAATCGACTACAAATTACTGCTAAAAGAGGGGAGTTTAGAGCAGCCTTGCCCTCATTTATCATGCCCTTTAAGTAGTTTGAAATTGTATACATAGATACCATCTAGAAGGGGAAAAAATGAGCGGAGAAACACACCAAATTGACGTAGCGAATGGCAGGATTATTACTCTGCGAGGATGAACTATATATTGGAGTAAATTCATGCTAGTAGAACCGACTACAAATTATTGCTAAAAGAGGAGGAGTTAGAGCAGTCTTGCTCTCATTTATCATGCTCTTTAAGTAGTTTTAAATTGTATACATAGATACCATCTAGAAGGGGAAAATATGAGCGGAGAGACACACGAAATTGACGTAGCGAATGGCAGGATTATTACTCTGCCAGGATTAACAGAAGAGGACAAAGAGAGGGCGAGATCACAAGAGATGAGAGTATACATTCGCCATGGTGTACATCATCCGGACTGGATTGGATTTCCAAATGCCAATGATGACTTTAGACAGACGGGCATAGTTATCCAAACACTGGATGACCAAACTGCTCGAGCATTGTTAGTCATAGATGAAGCTGAACCTCTGAACACATTAGCGGTTCTCAAATTTGCATATGATTATCTGGGATATGCTCTACATATCGATCATGCAACCGTGCTTCGTCAACTATCGGGCAAGAAGAACATGACAGAAGATGTTCTCTCTGAGACCTTACCTTCAATGGAGGTTGCTTGATTGAATGGATTTTTTGGCGATATCGGAAATGTTGGTTTTAGGCTTTCACCTTCCAAAAGCGTAACATTTTGCAAGGAATCGGCGGAAAATTGGTTGGGAATCTCCCTGCTTTATAAATCGGCAAAGAGAATAAGTGTGAGAACAAAAAACAGTACCAACCGCTCTGCGGTTGGTAAGAACGGAGTGAAAATGATGAACGAAAATAGAAAAATAAATAATGAATGGATTAAGATGGCATCCCAAGCGATTTTCTTACAGAGAATCCACGAGAATATCTTAGAAGCGCACTTCATTGAAACCTTTGAAGGTATCAATGAAAACGAACGAAAATTGTTAACACAGGGGGTCGAAGAATCTCTAAAAAAAGTCCTCTTCCATCTCAACGACTACTACAGAACTCTGCACGTACTTAGGACCCTTTTCCTTGTATGGAAAGCGGTGGGAAAGAGTGGTGTTGAGCATGCAGTCTTGTATGCAATGGAATGCGGTAAAAGAGAATCTGGTTTTTCGAAAGGAAGCCAACAGGATCAATACTGCTTCTTTAGGTACGTAGTGGACAACGGAGTAGATTTTATCAGAGTTAGAGACCAGCACAATGACTTCCATTGCCATTATGTTGCATCCCTATTACGATGTCTTGACCTTGCAAATGGACGCAATGGGCGGCAGAACAAAGATTTCTATCTCGAACGGTTGATGAACTATGCTCGCAGTTGTGCTCAATCAGAGGGATATAACATCCTAGAAGAATCCCGCAAAAAGATACCTGAGGCCTTCGTTGGGAGAACTCTAGAAGATGTTTGGTGGAGTATACCTTCGCCAAACACAACTGCACCTTCAGGAGGTGTTGTTTGATGTGGATCTTCTTATTCAATGGCTTTGTGTCCATAACAAGACACAAGTCTCACAAGGATTTCCTCCACGTACGAGCGCGCAATCCAAAACATCTTCTGAATATTTGGCCTGATTGTGAAGTTCAAATTACACCCCATGCAGATTACACTGCCCGTACTTCATTACCGGAACTCGTTGTAGTTCAAACAATTATGAATTCCATGAAAGAAATAAACTATTCAAACTTCAAGAATACTATTGATGACCACCAATTTAAGACGATGGCGATGCGAGTTTGGGAACAACACTTTGCTTATGGTAAAAAAATTAAGCTTCCTCACTTGAAGGAACCAGTTGAAGTAGCCAAGCATTACATCGAAGCTCCAGAGGAATTCTTGCATGCGTATCAAGGAACAGGATTAGATGCAAATGCGCTCTTGAAGACGAGGAATGTAAAGCAATTGGACTCTCTTGTTGGTTTGCCGAATGAGGAATTACAAATCGGTAATGGTAGCTTAATACTGTGTGGACTAAGCGATTTCGAACAAGTGATTAAGCCTGGTAAAACTGTGGTCACCATGAGCAGATATCCCCAACGTTTCCCGCATAATTGCATTGAAAACGAGTGGATTCACTGCCACTTCCGTTTCAATTCAGAGGGATCTTATGTTTGGACGTCCGTTACAGAGACGGTTGTCTCTTTGCTTGAGGATGGCCATGACGTAGTTCTGCATTGTATTCAGGGCAAGGATCGAACTGGAAAGGTTGCATATATGGTCTTAAGAGAATATGGATATACTCACAAGGATGCAATTCAAACAATGGGTGATATTCGGCCCGTATGTGAGGAATTCTGGAAAACTAAGAATTTTGAAGAATATTTATTGTGAAAAAAACGAATCAACAAAGGTGAGACAAATGAAGAACGAACAGACAGATTGGCAACCCGAATCAGAACTACTTACATGGGCAAAGCAGCACTTTGAGTCCATACCCGTAAACGGTGTATGGTCGCCCGATAGCACTGGCGTACAGTACATGAAAACAGATGAAAAAACATGGTTATTGATGTCGATGTATGAGCATCCTGATTCAAAAGATTACCACAATAAAATGATTGTACTAATGAATGCGGTGGGATATGAAATAGCAACCCCTGATGGTTTTGAAACAATCACTCCACCTCTCGATCCTTCACATCAAGCAGAAATGCATTACCAACAGAAACAAGAGTTGGCAATGGGTTGGAAGTGTGATTGTGGAGAACCCTTGGCAAACTTTGAACTTGAAAATAGAACTGATGAGTATGTTGAAACCATTGAAGCGCAACTGGATAATGGAAAATCAGCCCCTCTTCAACTATGGAGATGCCGCATCACATGTCCGTCGTGTGAGGCTGATATAGCGATGGACCCTGATGACTATCATGTGTTGGCAGGAGATGAACTCTTCATGCAATTCACAAATTTGACAGCACGATACACAGCGTTAACACGAATGCAAAACAAAGATCTGGCAGAATCAGGTATGTTCGTCGGCAAGCCTTTGAACGACAAAGGTTCGATGTTCTGCGTACTTGGAGAAACTTACGAAGGAGAAAGAGTCCCTCCATGGCTATGGGGATGTTTGGTCGTACGAACGCACCTACTCAATGAAGAAAATGAATGAACAGTGAATGTTTTTGACAAGTCACACCAGTAATAGGATTATTCAATAATTCATACCGAGGGCATGGACTCAAAGTTGGTGGCGGACGTACCAGGATTCGAACCCGGGTTTTCGGCTTAGAAGGCCAAAGTGAT
>Ga0213865_10000797_pt1 | contig 21006 bp, 27 predicted proteins | sample PICome_6_FD_160100 | JGI IMG/M metagenome (GOLD analysis project Ga0213865, IMG submission 160100) | Coastal seawater microbial communities near Pivers Island, North Carolina, United States - PICO282 | ecosystem: Environmental > Aquatic > Marine > Coastal | place: USA: North Carolina...
AAGCTACCTGTGAAATAACCGTACTCTTTTTATGGCCATTGATCCCCGCCCAGACTGACACCTCGCCAGTGCGTAACCTGACGTGCTCATGCGTGTCATTCCAAGGTAGGGGATAGCCGGTCGTCTGCGGTGAGCACCGTACTCGGCTCAAGAAGTCATTTTCTATCTGTGGGATAGTAATGACGTCGGCGGCTTCGGATTGTCTAAATATTTCTATCAGCTTCTGATCTGTGAAATCCCAGACTTTCACTTCTCTCATAGTTCATATACCCCTAGCGTTACTTCTTCCTCTGTCTCATCCTCCCACCGACGCTGGCGTAACCAAGTCGATGCGTGAGGGATGAATCTTTCTTCTTTACTAAACGCAAAGTCTTTGAGACCATCTTTGGCCCTTTTCTTGTCCGTCTTGCTCAAGTTTCGCCAAGCAATCTGAGCAGTCTTCTTATTCACTTTCCGTGGGTAAGCCTTCCAGAAAGGCTCAAAATCTATTTCTTCAGTCGTACGTGATTCCGTACTACTACGTGTATCAGTAGTATGGTTTTGCGTACTACTGGATATATTCAATGCATAGACGGTGCTTTTGCCGAAACGCTTACGCCTCTCGATCAGCCCTAATTCTTCAAAACGCTTAATTGCGTAGGACACTGAGTTGCGTGTCGCACAACTGCGTCGGCAGATATCGTCATAACTTGGGAAGCACTCGCCGTTCTCATCTGCCCTATCAGCAAGTGCTATCAATATCGCTTTTTCAGTGGAGCGTATATCGACGACTTCATTGAGCGCCCAGTTGATTGCCGCGATGCTCATTTAGTCTGTTCTAATAGCTCGTCGATGTAGCCGTTGGGTTGTCCGCCATTCATCAGCGCCTGACGATATCGTTCCTTCTCTTCTCTGCTAGGCGTTCTACCCAGCTCGCGATCAGCGTTCCAGATCTCGACGACATAGTCATCTAGCACCTCTCTACGAATCCGCTGGAAGCCCCTATGGTTTTCCCCAGTGTCGGGAAACAAATCGCTGTAGCGTAAGCCTATGGCGTCTAGCACCTCATTAGCGCCGCACCCTGCTTTACAGTGAATTAGAATGCGTCCGTCGTCTTTTTCTTTGATGTGTAAGCTCGGACTTCTGTCGTTGTGTGATGGGCAGACTGCTACCCATTGATTAGCTGATGTCTTTCTGTGTGTCTCTAAGCGTTCCAAAATCTTATTTACAGACATCAATGTCCCCCATATACTCGAAGTTGTAGTTCAAAGGCCCGTGTGGTCTCCTCTGTTTCCCCGCCTCGTGCGGGGTTTTTTATTCCCCGTCGTAAGCAAGGAATTCCTCTAGGGACATGCCCAAGGCATCACAGAGTGACTGTATGGTGTGGAATTTCAAATTATCACAAGTGCGCCACCTAGCTATTTGCTGTGGCTTGACCTCTAAACGCTCAGCTAGGTAGGCACTCGTAATCCCTGTATCAGACTGGGCGGCACGTAAGCACCGCCCTATGTTTGTAGGATTCATCAAAACGGAATGTCCTCATCGATGAAGTCAGTTGTCGGAACTGAAGGCTTAGCCTTTGGTTGGCCGTCCTTCGGAGTGACAGACAGCTTAAAATACTTCTGCCCTTGCTTCGACTCGTTGACCCATCCACTGAGCCAGTAGTCTTTTCCTCCGACGTTTATGCTTCCCTTAAAGTCGGGATGCGAATCGGACTTCTTTTCCTTCTCACGGAAAAGGACGCCCTTGTTAGTATCATCGTATTCCATTTAAAGCTCCTTTGTTCATAGTACGCTGATAGCGAGCAGACATAATGCTGATGCATTGTGCGTCAATTTTCTTTTCTGCTTCTTCAAGCCTTGCTATTGCCCGATTGAAACTTTCATCGTCTTTGCGATTCAGATCGTCCAAAACGGTGCTAAGCAACAAACTCATCTCAAACATGAGATCTGAGCTGTCTTTAATCATCGTGGTTCTCCTGTTCACGGGTTTCTAAAAGGTCTGTGACCTGTTGTCGTTCTTGGGGAGTTAGCCTCGCCCAAAAAAAACGCTTTTCCTTGCTATGCATTTCGTCGACGATCTCAAACACACCTGCCTCGTCCTCGTTCTGCAAGCAATGTACGACTTGAGTAGATGCCTCATCTGCCCAGTCGTGGATGCTTTTCTCCAAGGCTTTTATCCTTGCCTTGAATGCTGTCTTCTCATTCTTTGGCGCTGAGTTATGTATCTCAATCTGCGCCTCTTCTTCCTGCCGCATGAAATAGAGAATGGCTAACCGCTCATCGTACTCCAGCAGTTCGTTCATTACTTCTACAGCGTTGGCTTCACTGCTCTTCTGCCGCTCTATCGCATTTACGACTTCATCAGCAGACGCGATCTCACTGCCAGCTAAACCAAAGAACGCTAAAGCACGACCGACAGCACTGGTCTCCGCATTCTCTAACGCTGACGTTGAATTGATCTTGCTAGACGTTCTCACCTCTTCAGCATAGCCCGTAGAGATCACCATGTTCGCCGCAGATATCGTGGCTTTCATAATGATCAGCTTCTCGTTAGCCTCAATCAGCTCCGTATGAATGGTGAAGTCTGGATGTTTCTCCCTAAACTCCGATATCCGCAGAGCAACGGTTTTATATTCCTTACCGTGTATCGGAACGATACCCGTATCTTTTTTACTCATAGTTCAACTCCATGCCCTCAAAAACCTCCTCCTCGTTTAGGACCGAGTAACCGTTCCATGTGCACGATCTGATGTCGTACTCAACGCAGTCCTCGACTCCCTTCTGACCCCAAAACTCGTATGGTTCTTTTACCTGCCACCAAGAGCAATCAAGGTCAATCTCATCCCTATCGACACGTAACCAAAGCAAGCCTTCGTCTGCATCAACAATTGAAGCACCTTCGAACTCGTCATTCTCTTCGGCTATATCAATAGCGTCTTTATGCGATATTTTTATAATCATAATCCCTCCAGTTTTTCGGCCCGAGGCTTCGTTGCATCATGAATCGCCACAAACTTTCAATCGGATAGAGCTGGCTCACCTTCATGGTTAAGCGCATACCATATCCAAAATCGTGCTCCGTCGACTCTTCCTTGAACGTCTTCCTGTCCATCCATCCATTGACTCTCATGACGTTAGGATCGTCCGTAGAGCCTACAACGATCGCTATTTTCGCTTGGAATTTATCCATGCTGTCGAAGATCAATGGACCATATTCCTTACCCGTCCACTTCACGTCGATAGAGCAATCGTTCCACCACAAATCGACTCCGCCATCCGTTAGGATATTGAAGGTCGGTGCAGACAGGTTGAACAGTCGACATATTGCGAACTCAGCTTTGAAACCGCAGACGTTTGCCTTCTCCCGACTCTGACGCTCGTTCTCAAGTCGTGGTGGGAAGCCTTGCATTTCACAGATCTTGACGGTGTCCGCCCCCATTAACTGCGCGCTATGCGCGTCTTCTTTGCTTAGCTCAATCAGCAACCCAGAGATCCTCCGTTGGCTTATTAACGAACATGACGTTCTGCCGATAGCCGAGTGCATTGATCTCGTTCATGATGCCGTAACGATCAGGTGCGCTCGCTAGGTGTGTGGTTTCAACTCTGCCGCTTGGGTACTTAGCTACCTCTTGAGCGACATATAGCCCCGTATGGGGAGGGCATGGTTCTACGTAGACCTCTAGCCAAAGTTTCATGTCTAGCCTCCTCTTGTTAGACGAGTCTAGGTAATCATAGGCAAAAAGGTTGTGTCAACTATTTTGTTGATTATCCGTAAGTCCACATGACGGGAGTGGTCGTTCGCATGTCGACGTGGACAAAGCCCTTAGCAACACCGATGCCAGAGAAGCCCATTTTTAGTGCTTCGTGTACGATATTCATGCGCTCGAATCCATTAGATACTGCAATATCTACTGCAATACCTAAAGTATGCGTGCCAGGCTGATCTTTGCGTACTTCGATGCTGTGCTGTCGACTTCGATAGCCGCTAGTAATCCTAAATGGGAATCCGCACTTCTCTCTCAGCTCATCGAGCATGTGAATGAACTCGGGTTTCATTTCGTTCTCGCCGGTCTCGCGGCAACGGAACTCAGAAATATCGAAATGCTTGTACATTACTTCTTCCTCAGAGACATGAGTTTATCTGCGCCACGAATGCCAAAACTGGCAGAAATAGCGAGAAACAGCAGATACTGATACCAGTCATCAAGCTCAGACAAAACTGAAAATCCATGTCGAACACGTTCGATTATCTCAGGGTCATTTACGATTGCGCCGTAGCTGATGGCTATCAGAGGCGCGGCCAGTATAACCGTCCAGAACTCATCCTTCCACGAGTGCATCGATGCATCGGCCATCTTGTTTTCCCAGCCAGCATCGTGCTTGATGACCTCTAACTTACGCTCGTGCTGTGCGCGCTTTTCTTCTGCTTTACGCTTAAAGTGACCGCCGACGAGTTCAGTTACTGGACCGAGGAGTGCTTGCCACATTAGCGCGTAAACTCTAAGACAGTGATTAAAAGTGAAATGACACCAAGAACAAACGTGCCACCATACATCATTAACTTCTCAATCCGATCAAACCCAGACTGTGCTTTCGTCTCTAACTTGTCAAAGCGTTCATGATGCTTGTTTAAAGTGTCTTGAATGTTCGTATACCGAACGAGACACTCTTTTTCGTGAGCTTCTAACCGTATGATTGCTTCTCGTCCCACGTTATCCATATTACTTACCTAACGGGTTAGCTAATTCATCCATAGCTGTCCAAGCGTCATCCATGTCTCGTTGCAAACGTCGTAGGCGCTCATCGACAGATCCTAATGCCTCAATTTTAGCATTAACAGTTATCACAGTCTCGCTGTTAGATTTCTCAACAGCGCTAATTCGATCACGTAAATCAAGTAACTCGCCCTGAGCCTTCATGATAGCCTCTAGGTTAGCACCCAGTTCAGCCAGTTTGCCCTGCAACTCAGACACGTTGTTATCGTTAAGCTGTTGTTGCATGTTGGAAATGCTAACCTGATAGTCCTGTAGCTTTGCAGATTGCGCTGTACGCAAGTCCTCGAATCTACCCTCTATGACTGCCGTACCTGACGTAGCATCGCTCACAGCGCCTTCAAGCGCCTCTAGTCGGCTAAAGAACTCAGAAGCTGTCCAGATACCACCGCCAATAGTTGACGCGAATGACAGCAAGATAGCTATCCAGACGCCTTTAATCTGTGTACCGCCAACATTTAACTCTAAGTCTTCAATCGCCATTGTTGTAACACGCCTCTGGATCTGCCGCGAACCAGCAACCGCCCTCTGGTGAGGTGTAGAAGAAAGGTTGAGTCTCGCCTTCGATAAGAACTTCTTCTACCGACACGTAGTAATTAGCCAGTGATATGCCTTGGATTGTGCTACCGCCATCGAAAGATATCCATACTGACTGTGTTGCCGCGTCAAAGAATATGCTTGCCGCTTCTTGATAAGTAACACGCAAGTCGTAAGCCATGTCATCAGCTTGCTCTAGCAGAGATTCATCGTTAGCCACCGCCATATATGCCGCCGCTACTTGCGTTGCCTCATGCACGGCTACGAGCGCGTCGTTGTATTGCTCTACTTCCTGATCTTCTAGCGTTACATCGTTAGCCGCGATGTACTCTTGCAAAGCCATCGCTTGTCTGTCGTCTTGCGCCTCTGCCGCGTCCTGCGCCATTTCATTAACCGTTGCAACTTCAATAAGCACCTGCGCCGCATCTACATACGCATCAATCGTTTCGCTAACAACATCCATAGCCGTGCTTGCCTGATCCTCAAAGTATTGTTGCGCGTTGGGATCGTAACTATAGGTCGCGTTCTGGAAGGCTAAGACAGCGGCGTTGTAAGCATCCTGCTTTGTCTTGTCTAACAAGCCCTGATCTACTGTTCCATCAGGTGAGATCAAGCCTTGCCATGCATAAGACTCGGAGCCAGCAATAGCCTGTATACCGTACTTAAACGTGTTGCGGATATCTTGCGAGGTGTTTACAAGGTTGTCGATTTCATTGGCTTGCGCTTGTGCGGTAACGCTCAGACAGAGTGCTAGTAGTCTCTTGTACTTCATCTGTCTCTACCCCCATGCCAAGAATGGCATCATAAAAGCCTTTGTCGTCTTCGTAATCTGGGATATGCAAATTAGGCTGTTGCTTGATTGCTAAAAATGCTCTCTTTCCGACGACTATCTTTCCTGATTTTACCACTGGACATGGTGTTGCCGCGAGTAGCATTGCACGCCAAACATCAGCGTTTTGACACATCAATGACACTGCCGCAATTTTCATGCCCATATTAGATAGGGTGATCGCATTTCTACGACGATTACACTCCTCGTCTTGTATGTATTTACCAGAAGACACGCCGATGCCGACTAGCTGTAAGCCGCCAGAGATAGACTGTAGACAAGACTCGCTACCACTAGACATTAAACTAGGGGATACAGCAGTATTCGCTGGCATGGTTGAGCCAGCGTTAGGGCCAGAGTTATTAGTCGTCCTGTTACCGTTGTTCGAGTTGATTTGGTTGGTGTTCAAATCGCCCTCGTTACGGATGCCGTCGTCCCGCTCAACGCCGTTCCCGTCCGTAGGTATTTCCGGTGGCGGATCTACCTCGGGGACGGGTTCGATTTGTGCTACAGCGTAACTTGATAGACTAAGCGTCAGCAGAAGGCTCGTCGTAATCCTCATCGGAGATAGCCTCGCTCTCTAATGATTGAGCCAATGCGTTTGCAAATGCCTCACGCCCGAATGCAAGCTGATCCAGGTTAAACTGAGCATTAGATAACTTTCGGTCGAGGTCGTTTACGTGGTTTAAGAGTGCCTTTTGTCGGTCAGTCATATCCTCAACAATGTACTCTTTATCGTTCACGGTGATTGGGGTCTTTTCATTTTTTCCCATCGTCGTTACTCCTAGTTGTGGTTAAAGATTAGGCAGTATAACCCTGCCCTGCGGTGATTGCGGAATTAGCGGCACTCATGTCCTCGCCGTCCCAATCGTCCTTAGCAACCATAAGCTCAAGGTGAGCCACGTTACGGTCAACGCAGTCTTGACGCTCTGCGGCTTCCATATCGTCTTGGTTACCAGCAACGATGTCGTTGATAAGATCTACGCTATGTCCCATAGCAGTAAAGTCTTGTGTGCGCTCTTCAGCGGTTCTTGCTTCGTCAGTCATGGATTATCTCCTTAGTTAGATTCAAGTGTTGCGACTCGTGCTTCCAAGTCTTCAATTTTAGTCATTGCTTCTTGCAAGGCTTTGACAGCCTTCATGTAAAGCACTGAGTAATTTACCTGTTTAGTGACTGTTCCCAAATCTTCTTTGGTTTCTGGGTCAATGTCTGGGCTTTCAAATACAAGACCGCCCATGCCAGCCGCTTCAACCTCTTGTGCGATCACACCAAGCATATTTGGTGCATCAAGGTTGTCGGCTTTCATGCTGTACTTGCGAACAGTCAGCGCCTTTATGTCTTCCCACTGAGAGCCGCTATCTACGATGTTTTCTTTTACCTTCTCGTCGGAAATAGCACCGTAGCTGTTATTAACATTAACGATATTGCCGTTGCTATAAATAATAAATTTAGTTACGGATAATCCCGTTGCCGCTAAAAAATAATTAGTGGTGTTGTTTGGATCGGTATTCGTAAATCGAATTAGTGGACCATACGGCAGACTAGCGTTCGTATTGTCAATTAACATCGCATTTTGATTTGATGTTGGCGTCGAAAATATCCAGCTTGGATAGGTAGCGCCGCCATGATAGAAACCCCGTGGATTACCGTCACCGTCTGACAAGACGATGTTGTTGCTTGAGGTGCGGATGTCGAGGCCGCCTTGGTTGCCGTTGTAACGGCCAAGGATGGTGTTTTTAGCGCCTGTGGTTATTGCGCTACCTGCGCCTTGTCCAATAACAGTACTGTGAGTTCCCGATGTGCTTTCGCCTAAAGCACCATAGCCGATTGCAACGTTATTGTTTCCAGTCGTACTAGCATCGAGAGTAAACGGACCTATAGCAACATTGTTTGTGCTTGTGTTGTTTCTTAAGGAGTCATAACCAATTGCTGTGTTGTAGTTTGTCGTAGTAGCGCTAATTAAAGCATTGCGTCCGATTGCAATATTTCCGCCACCCTCGGTCAGAGCTGTGCCAGTAGCACTTCCTATTGCAATGTTGTTAGAGCCTGTCGTTACTGCTCCAAGAGCGTTAATTCCAAATGCATTATTGTGAGTTCCCGTTGTATTAGCATCTAACGCATTTGTTCCAACTGCAGTGTTGTTAGTACCTGTGGTGTTTGCAGTAAGCGCTTGATAACCAACAGCAGTGAGGCTAGAGGCGGTCGTGTTTGAGTACAGGGCGCGATATCCCAAAGCTGTGCTGTTAGAGCCTGTGGTGTTAAAGCGAAGCGCCTCTGTGCCTAACCCAGTAAGATTCGCTCCAGTAGTGTTTGCATAACCTACATTAACACCAACGCCTGTATTGTTGTTGCCCGTTGATCCAGAGTAAAAACTCTGAGTACCAATGGACGTAAAATTCGCGCCTGTAGAATTTCTAGCCGCCCTGTAACCTACAGCTGTCGTATTGACTTGCTCTGTTGCATTGCGAAGCGCATCATAACCAACCGCGACATTTTGAGATCCGATAGTATTTGAGATCATCGCATCACGGCCAATCGCGGTGTTGTTGCCGCCGGTCGTTGTGCCGCCTAAAGATGCGTATCCCAATGCCGTGTTGTTGCTCGCTGTCGTTATTAAATCACCGCTCTGATAACCTACAGCGGTGTTATTGGCTCCCGTAGTATTTGCGCTCAACGCTTGATACCCGATCGCTACGTGTCCACCACCCGTCGTCGCCGCGTCTAACGCATAAGCTCCTACTGCCGTGCTGTTTGCGCCGGTTGTGTTTGACGCCATAGCGTTGTATCCAACCGCAGTGAGACTTGATGCTGTTGAGCTTGTACTAGAGAGCGTAAACAAGCCGACAGAAGTATTACCGGTGCCTGACGTGTGATACCGCATAGCATCCGTACCAACGCCTAAGTTGTTTGACTCTGTTGTCGTGGCGGCCAATGCACGACGCCCTAACGCAACTATATTACTGCCGGTCGTAACTGCCCCACCTGCGCTTCTACCTAAAGCCGTGTTTGCCGCGCCCGTGGTGCTTGAAGCAAGGGCGTTATGGCCTATTGCCGTATTTTCGCTGGCTGTCGTACTTTCAGTTAATGCGCTAGTACCAACAGCAACGTTGTAATTTCCGGTAGTGTTCGCATCAAGAGATAGAGCGCCTATTGCGATATTGCTTGAACCTGTGGTGTTTGCGTTACCAGCGTAATGGCCTAAGAACGCATTGTTAAATCCGGTGGTGTTATAGCGCCCAGACTGCCAGCCTACCGAGGTATTCGCACTACCTGTTGTTGTAGCGTACAGCGCGACATTACCGATTGCGGTGTTAGATCCAGTGGTGTTGCTATACAAAGCCTGTGTGCCAACAGCTGTTGATTGCGTTCCAGTCGTTGTATATCTTGCGGCCTGTGCGCCTATAGCGGTTAATCCATAAACTGCACCAGTTGCGGCATATCCAGCTTGATAACCAACTGCTGTTTGATAGCTTGCATCTGTAGATGTTCTGAGGGCGTCTCGTCCAATAGCTATATTGTAGTCGCCCGAAGTTGATGAATAGAGGGCTGTACGCCCAACAGCGACAGTGCTAGTTGCGGATGTAGCAGAGTACAGGGCTTGATTGCCAACAGCGACGTTACTATCTTCGTCGTTGTTGTAACCAGCTTGATAGCCAACGTAGACGTTAGAACCTTGATCTGTATTGCTGTAACCGGCTTCAAAACCTAAAGCCGTGTTGTATGAGCCAGTAGTCGTTGAGCGTAAGGTATTCCCGCCAACGCCCACGTTTCCAGTAGCAGTAGTAGAGGTAAATAACGAAAGATAGCCTATAGCAGTATTACTGTTTGTCGTGTTGTTGGTAAGAGCTTGATAGCCAACAGCTGTTGTATAACTACCTGTGCCAAGTGCATCACCAGCCAAACCGCCAATAACTACGTTCGCAGTGCCGGTACTTATTTGACTACCAGCGTTGTAACCAATGGCTACGTTGTAAGTATTTCCAGCAGACGCAGGATTTGCGGCCAACATACTATTCTGACCGATTGCTACGTTGCGAGATCCAATAGTGTTAGCACCTAAAGCATCGTTACCGATTGCTACGTTTCCACTAGCCGTTGTGTTCGCATCAAGCGCTCGATAACCAAGAGCAGTATTTGAAGTACCTGTAGTGTTCGCGCCTAGCGCCCCATATCCTACAGCGGTGGTATTTGAGCCGGTCGTGTTTGCATCAAAAGTCGTGGCACCAACAGCGACGTTAAGTTGTCCTGTGGTGTTTAGCGCTAAAGCATCATAGCCCATAGCCACATTGTTAGAGCCAGTTGTGTTTAGCAGTAGAGCATCATTTCCAACGGCAGTGTTGGCAGTACCTGTTGTATTGCTATATAGCGCCTTTTTACCGAATGCCTGTATTGTGCCAGTCGTATTGCTGTACCCAGCCTGATAACCAACTGCCGTGTTGTTTGAGGCGGTGGTGTTTGAGAAAAGCGCTGACGCACCTATTCCAGTATTATAATTTCCAGTTGTATTTGACTTGAGCGCCTTGTCGCCAAATGCACTGTCATAACCGCCAGCCGTTGAATTCAGCATCGCCTCAAAGCCCACGGCTGTGTGGTTAGATCCTGTCTGATTAGCGCCTAGCGCACTTTTACCTACTACCGTATTTGAATTACCCGTCGTGTTCGCATCTAAAGCAAAAGCACCAATCGCAATGTTATTGACGCCAGTTGTGCTTGAAAGCAGTGCGTTGTAACCAACAGCAGTGTTGTTTGATGCCGTTGTGTTAGAACCAAGAGCGTCATAGCCGACAGCGGTATTATTTGAGGCTGTAGTTTGATCATTAAGCGCTCTGTTACCTAAAGCCGTGTTGTAGCTTCCGGTAGTTGCTACCGCCAGAGATGAAAAACCAAGTGCAGTGTTTCTTGTTCCGGTAGTTATATTGCCACCAGCACCAGAACCGATGCCCGTGTTTTCGCCGCCAGTTGTAATGTCCAGCAAAGAATTGTTGCCTAGCGCGACGTTACCAAGGCTGTCCTTATTGCCGTCTAACGTGATTGTGCCGCCGTCTACTGACAGGTTGCCTGCGACGGTAAGGCCGTCCGTTACAGCAGTACCCGTAATGTCGACGCCTGTGGAGGTGGTGGCTAGTTTGGCTGAGTTGTCGTTGAAAAGCGTTACTGCGCCATCTTGGTCTGCGGAAATGTAGTTTTCACCAGAAGCAGATTTAAGACGAAGATTTGTAGCCTCAATAAATAAATGACCAGTACCGTTTTCTTCTATGTAGCTTCCTGTGCCTGAGTGATAAATCAGTAGGTCTGAGCCAGCACCGAAGATAGCCTTGTCGTTGTCACCGAATGACAAGTCACCCGTCATGCTGTCGCCAGACGTTTCTACCTTGTCGCTGTTCAGGTTGGTGAAGTTAGCATCCACCTCGTTGTTAGTGAGAGGCGAACCCTTCCCAGAGCGTGTTGTAATCGTAGTCATGGTTAACCTCTTACTAAATTAGGATGCTGTTAAAGTGATAGTCCAGTTGACAGTCAGCGTATCGTCAGCCGCTTTGTTCACTACACTAAACACAGTACGGCAGAGCATAGTTCCGCCAGAGGAAGCATTGAAGATACCTGCCTCAGTCACCGCACCAGTTGCGTCACCAGCCTCAAATGAAGAGACGTAAACAATCTGGTTGTTAGTAACCGTGGAAGAGTCTAATACTTCGCGTGAGCCAAGCTGTGATCCCAAGGTAGTATCGCCAGCCGCCGCCGCAGTAGAGCCAGAACCCAGCGCCATGTGCGTCATAGCTGTCTCGTCATCCTTCATGCGGTCACAGATAAAGTTAAGTCCCGTGTCCACAATCAGGTTCTCGATAAGGCGCTCATCTTTGATGTTGCCGTCCTTGTCACGAAGAACCAGTGCGACATCGCCTCGTAGTTTCAATCCATCGTTCATCATGTAAATGTCCTCGATGCGCCGACATAGTCTTCGGCAAAGTAAGTGAAGTCACAATAACCCTGACTTCTTAGGCTACCCGAACTCGAAGCGGAAGGTGCTTCAGTAACGAATTTACCTCCCGATTTTACCTCCGAATCAGCAAATACGCCATCGTCAGACTTGACAGAACCGAAGTCTATCGTGTCTGTGTCAGTCGTCCCTGCTAAATCAGTAAAGTCTCTGAGGTATACAACGGTACGAGAGAATGAGTCTGATGCAGTGCCGCTATCTGATGCTGGTCTGCCGACTACCTTAGCTGGGCTATCGTTGGCCGCTGGTGTCTCGCTAAAGTTCCGTACAAATGCGACATCCCTATCGAACACGTCAGTTATAGCAACGATCTCTGTGCGTGTCTTAACAAACGCAATCTCTTGATCGTCCTCGATCGACGCCTCGCCATCGACGTCATCAGTGGCAAAGATCTGCTCTGAGACATTTTTGACGTACGTAAACTCTTCTTCGTCACCTAAGAATATGCGGTCTAGTCTGTCGCCGACGGTGTAATCCTCTAGGAAGTAGGTCACATCACAGTAGTCTTGAGCCGTATCGCCGCCTACATCCTTAGTAACATCGAGTGTGTCATTGTCAGTAAAGGCTGAGGCGTCTGCTACTACTTTGCCAGGTTGTAGTGTTGCGTCCTCTGCAACAGAGCCAGAATCAGTAAGCGGCTTAGTCTGATCAAAGGCATGAGCGTCAGTAAATGCAGGTTGTTCTGTTAGCGCTTTTACGATCGCTAGAACATCATCATCGCTAATAGATCCAGCGTCTGATGTATTCTTCACTACGTCTAATGTGTCATTGTCTGAGCCAGAAGGTGACTCCGACAGATTCTTTGTTACGTCGAGCGTGTCGTTATCTGTGGAAGAGACGTTATCGGATATAAGGAAGATTCGCAGGAATAAGCCAAGCACAACCTCTGCTTGCAAGCGCACTGCTTGAGCTGAGGCGACAAGAGCCTTGCCAGTAGCTTCTGCTACTAGCCTAGAGGCGCTAAACGCATTCCTTAGAAACGAATCTATTCTCACGCAAAGTCTTCTCTCACGTAGAACTCAACGACTTCGTAGACGGTCTCTCGTGTGCCTGAGTCAAAAACGACCTCTACTTCACCTTCATAGTATCCCGCATCAACATCCAGTTGTCCGCTAGAGAAGATAAAAATACAAACACCTAGCGCCTGTTGCTCTGGTGTCGATTGATTAGTCATTGAGAAGAGAACAGTTGTCGTGTCCTGTTTACGAAAGTGCATCCTGATAGTGGCGTCTGATACATCTTCAGCCAAGCCAGTATCTGAGCGCGTCAACGTCACTTTAATTTGTGGGCCAGTGTCACCCTGTACTAGATTAATCTTCATGATTGCCTCCTAGGGCGATTTTATCACGAGGGCTTCGTCGGCCATACGATATCTGACTTATCGGTTGCCGATGCGTAGGTTGTGGGCAGATCACGTAAGGCTGTTCGATAATTTATCCACTCTGTGCGCTTGGCATCTGTTAAACCATTATCGCCAAGTTGCGTCCAATCACTATGCGATAAAAGCACGTTGCGTTTTCGACGTATTTTGTCCCAATCCATCATCGTATCCCCACGACGATAATGTCGCATTTAGTGACCGTAATTCTATCTTGCGAAACTTGCCCATCAAAATTTGTAACACTGCCTTTTACATAAAAATACTTAGCGGCTGTAATTGCCGTGTCAAAAAATCCAATCATTTCGGCGGTGTGTTTTGCATAGGCGACAGAGGTATCACCTAAAGAATGATGGGTGTAATAGTAACTAGCGATCTGGCCCAGATAGCCACTAGCTTGATCACTGACGAAAAAATTAACTTCTGGCAAATCGCCACCATCATCATCCCAGTTACTAGAACCGATGATATTCCACTCCATCTTAACGATGACTAGAGGCTTATGGCCGACAGTCGTATCATCTGGTGCGGGTAATTGAACGCTATCAATCTGTGTCAAGCTGTCAGCGGGAGAAAGACTCACAGAACTCGCCAGCGTGCTAGTTACGTTTTCATTTACTCCGCCGAGCAACTTGTCAAAGCTAATCGTCCCCGCACTAATCTTCGCCGCAGTGACGGCGTTCGCGGCAAGCTCATCAGTGCTTATAGCACCCGCCGCAATCTGTCCTGCGGTGATTGTATTAGCCGCTATTTCATTAGCTGTGACTGCGCCAGCCGCAAGCTCATTTGTTGTAATTGCACCAGAAGCTATCTCATTCGATGAAATAGTATCTGCGGCAATCTGTGCCGCCGTTACCGTATTTGCCGCAATCTCGTCAGCTGTGACAGCGCCAGCGGCAATTGCGGCTGTAGTGATTGCGCCAGCGGCTATTTCATCAGCAGATATAGCACCTGTAGCTATCTCATTTGCAGTAATAGTATCAGCGGCAATCTCGGTGGCTGTTACAGCGCCTGCGGCAATTTCTGTTGCTGTGATAGTGTTAGCGGCTATTTCTCCCGCTGTGATAGCGCCAGCGGCTATTTTTGCTGTGCTAATCGCATCATCTGCGATGGTTGTTGTCGTTATTGCGCCAGCGGCAATGACATCAGATGTAATAGCATCAACAGCAATCTTGGCGTTCGTGATCGCGTCATCATCAATTTGCGATGAGCCGACTGTGCTTAATTGCGCTAACGCACCAGCATCAGTGACGTAACTGAGATCAATATCGTCTAAAGCCGAGAGCGCACCTGAGTCGCTTACCTCGGCCAAACTTATTGCCTTAGTCCATTCTGAGCCGTTATAGCGATAGAGATTGTTGTCTGTCGTTAAAAACGCCATGTCGCCTTGGTTGGCTGTTGAAGGCAAGGTTGAAACAACTTGAACGGGCTGAATGCCAGATGCAAAAGCCGCAATGTCTACAGCACCAGTTGCAATTTGATCTGAGCCAACGGCATCGTCGGCAATCTGATCTGAGCCAACAGCATCATTAGCGATCTGATCACTGCCAACTGCATCATCAGCAATCTGATCTGAGCCAACAGCATTATCATCGATCTGACCATCACCGACCGTATCCTGATTGGCTAAATCACCCAGTGCACCTCGTGTTGCATTGACTGTGCTTGTATCGCTGTCTGGGTTTCTATCTGAGACCGCGTCGGTGCCCGTGCCCGTAGGGAAACGCCGCGCCCTGACCCAGTAATATCGCTCATCTCCGTCCGCGATAGGATCAACGCCATTAGAAGCATCGTGTAGGAACTGCGTACCAAGTGTCTCACCCACTTTGACTGCGTTAGACCAACTTGAATTGGGCGACGCAAACACCTCAATCGATATGATGTGCGTCATGTTGGTCGGATTAGTCCAATCCAGTTCGATGCCTTCGACAAGCGCTGTAGCACTCAGATTCTGCGGATCAGGAACACCGAAGAAACCCTCTGCTATACCGCCGCTAGGAGTAACCGTGGAATAGCTCCCAACAGCCAGATCCGCATAGGATGCAGAGTCGTCTTCACGCAGAATGACATTAACGCCACCAGCGCCTGATTCGGACAAGTTCCATCCGAGGCACACGAATGTTTTGTTGGTGTAATTAAACTCCGAAAGTGTGACACTTACTCGATCACCTACAGCAATATTGACACCAGCCAAGTTAGTAGGGAATGTGAGTACCTTCTGCAAGTCGCTCTGCTGGATCAACTTATGGGATATACGCTGAGCCATGTAGAAGCTGTTAGTCATGCTTAGCTTCAGCTCGCTACGTAGTTCTTCATTGTTGTCACGAGTCAGTGCACTTGTAATCTGTACCTTCGGAAACTCCATTTCCTTGTAATTGTTACTAGGATCGATGAAGGTTCCAGTGATTGTGTTGAATCGCTCGTTACGCTCGAATGACGTCTTGAGCTTTGCAGGGCCAGTAAGATGGTCATCGTTCAGAGTCATGCCTGACGCGACCGCCTCGAATGCACCTGCTCGTATGACGAACTTGCCATTCGTGTAAGTCAGCATACCGTTCATAGACGACAGCAACTTATTGATGTTTGCTTTGTGAGTTGCCGTGCCAAAAACGACACCGTTACACGTGAAGCGCTTTTCTTGTTGGCTGTTAGGTATGTCAACCAAGGTGTCACAGATGTCTGCCGCATCTACTGCCTTAGCAAGGTCGATGCGACTCAAGTCTATGTTCATCCCAAAATAATCATCCGTGAGATAGTCAACCAGACACCAGACTGGGTTCTCTGACCATTCCCATGTTGTAGAGTCGCTTGCTCGCTGTGTTGCTACACCAACAGACGCATCGTAGTACGTGCTAGTGCTATCCTGCCGTGGATCATAGATCTTCTTACCTTTAACCAAAGCCTTGATGTTTTGAGGTAGGTACTTATCCCATATCTCTTGGCTGTCATCCGTTAGCGTGAACTTGGTGACGATATAAGTAAGATTCGTGCCGATGTGCTCATTCGTATTGATAGTGCCAAAAGCCGCATTAAGAACGCTATCAGCCGTTGTCTGAGTGCCTAAGAGCTTTCTAATGGTACAGATAGTCACACTACTTTGCGGGCCAAACGTACCCGCTGTAACCTGACCATTAGCCGCAATCTGAGCGTTGGTTATGACCTTGTCATCGAAGTGAATGTCAGTGATCGCAGTCGATTGATGACCCGCAAGGACGATAGCGTGATACAAGTCCCTGTTCTCGTCCCCTGCAACGCCTACAAACGATATTGGACCAGATACCAGTGCCTCGCCATAGATGAGCTTTTGCGGCTCTACAGTGCCTCGTACGGTCGCCTGACGCGAGCTATCACTATCTAGGTTAGGTACACCATAAATATTATCTATGAGCTTTTTAGCTACTACGGCTCCTGCAACGACTGTTGCGGCACCAATTACGGCAAGTGCAGTCGGGCCATAAGTGCCTACGACACCAATAGTCTTGACTACAAACATACCGATAGCGGCTAGGGTCTGTGGCATATCCAACTCCTGACGATGTGACGCTCAGGCACTCGCGTTAAGCCCTTCTTTGTCACACACACAATAGAATCGTTCAATTTTACCCCCATCGTTAGACCACTGCGAGGATAATTAAACATGACGGGATGACCTTGCAGAGCCGCTTCACTAGGCTCGCCGAGCACACTATCTATCAGGTTCTCGAACCCGCCTGATGCTCTTATGATCTCGTCGGCTTGTTCTTTGGTTGCGTAGATCAGCTCATGGCTGTAATCGATGCCATGCAACTCTCTGATCATAAATACAGTGAACGCGACACAGTCTTTGTCGCCGTATTGGAACTCCCCTTTCTCCCAGCGATTTAGTGCTGACAGTATGTCAGCGACGCGGACCTTGTCCTCTTTCATCATCTCTATCATCTCTTGGAGGTCCATTGTTCCGCGAACCGACTCCAAGGTTTCCGCTATTCGTGTCTTTCCACAAAATCTTCACGCCATCGATTTCGTGCAGATACTCGAAGAACAGGTCGTTAGAGTCGACGCGCTGTTGTTGCACATGCGTGTACTTGAGATTAGCTGACCGATCGATTTTAGCCAGCTCGGATTCACACGTAAGGCTGATAGAATTGTTGCTCTGGGTGCCAGTGACAAGCGTCATGACATCCATAAACCCAGACCATATCAGGTTAGGATCTTCGATTAGCGCCTCATCCTCATCGAGCAAGCCTATATAGATATCGACATCTCTCATGAAGTAATCTTCTGTTCCCGCTGTTCCTATATCAGCGATCGTCGAATCTAAGCCTGATAAGGTCAACGTGATGCTATATGGTGATATGTCTGTTCCTTCCTCGATAGAAGAGACAGAGCCGAAATCACCGACACCAAGCCAATCATTTCCGCCCCATGTGAAGGTGCCGATGCTGTCATGCACGTAAAGAGTTGAGCTAGAGAAATCTAACTTGGCGAACGTGACAGGCCGTACGACATCATCCTTGAGCGCGTTGACTATGGCTGTAGATAATCCTCTGCTCACGCTAGAACGTCCTCTATAGCCTCAATCGTAATCGAGCTTATGTACTTGGACTCGGTGTTCCAGCGAGGATTGTTGATCATCATGAACACACCAAACGGGTTAAAGATCTGAACAGCATCGTTGTTTTCTGTCGCCTTGCGGATATTAGGCGCTATGTCTACAGTCAAAGAGCCTGTGCCGTCCGAACTCGCATCGGCTGTGACCATGTGAAGCTCGTTGTTAAACGATATGTAGTCACCAGCCTTAAAGAAGTCAGTCACGTTAGCAGTAGCACCGTCCAGATCTATCTGATAACCAGTCTGACCTGCACCATCTACTAAGACTGACTGCGGTGACGTCGCCGCGCCATTACGTACGCGACCATAATCCTCAAGGCGCATCCGATGTGTTTGACCATCTAACTTAGCGATGAACGCTTGCATCTCTGCTCTGTCACTCCCAGACAAGTTCCGAAACGTCATGCGCGTCCTCCAGTACGATCCTTTACGCTGGAGCGTCTGTACCGCCCCGCTTACTGGACTCTGGAATTGGCTCGTATTAGTCACAAGCTCAAATGTCTGACTCGTAGGAGTAATAGATGGGAAGTTATACGTAGCCATTACATTCTACCTCTACGCATCATGTTATGTACTTGCTCTACAGTCTGACGAGAGGACTCAGAAACCGCCATAGCGATACGCTGATCTACATCACCGTCACCTGATGCATCGATGTTGTTGATGATCGTGATGTCCTGACCGCCGCCCCTAGTGTTGTCAATAACAGTCTCGTTAGGGTGAAGCATTGCCAAGAATCCGCCTTTACCATCCATGCCACCAGATCTTGCGCCAGAGCCAGTGAAGCCACCACCTTCAAATGTAGGTATCGCCGCCGCCTTAGCTACAGCCATCGTCGTAGTAAGTGCCGCCTGAGCACCCACTGCGTTACCACCTGCTGTCGCTAATGACACAAGTGCCGCCGCAGGAGCTGACGCCGCCGCAATAGCTGTCATAGCCGCCGCATTAGCCGCTACGGATGCGGATAGACTTCCTGCTTCTATATTCTTAGAGATAATCGCTTGCTTGGCCTTCTCAATGCCCATCTGAACGATGCTCTTGATAAGCTCGTCCATGATCGCGCGACCCAGCATACGCATTGCTTCTGTGCCGTTAGCCGCGCCAGTGATAAATGCATGGGATGCGTTTGTGATCGCGTTTTCTACGTTTTGCAGTCCGCCGATAATCTTGAGTTGCTGATCAAGCATGTGCTCAGCTTTCTGCTCTTCGAGCATCATTGAGTATCTAGTCAACTCTTCCTGACTAATGGCATCTGCCGCTCTCGCCGCTTCTAGCGCCGCCTGACGTCGAACAAGATTATTAATAAACGACTCAGTCTCGGTAGCAAAGCTATCGATAGCCTCACTACGTAGCCGCTGATAGTTAGCGACATGATCCCTAACTTCTTTGAATCTGAGCTGTTTGATAGCCTCAAATCGCTTGGTCTCGATTGCGACCTCAGTATCTGCAAGCATCTGAGCCAGCTCTGCTCTACCATCAGCCGCCTTTCTAGCTCTGTCTAGCTCAGCGTCATAGCGCTTGTTAATCTTATCTACGTCTGTGACATCGCTTCTTTGTAGCGCCTCAAGAGTAGAGATAGCGCGCTTCTCAGCATCTACCTTAGCTTGCGCCACCTTAGCGTCTCTTGCCGCTTTAGCCGCCGCTCTATCTTTTTCTCGTTGCTCTCTTTCAGCGTCATTTGCATCCAGTTCTGCAATAGCATCAGTCTGCGCTTGATTAATTTGACGATACATTTCAAGGAAGCGTGCACTCCCCATTTGACCTGCCATCGTAAAGTTTTTTACGAGTGACTCTCGCAAATCATTATAGTCAGCTTGAATTTGTTCGCGCTTATTCATCAACTCTCGCGCAATCTCTTCTATTCCCCGCTTCCCCTCTGCGATTTCCTCTGGCTCAAAAGCTAATGGGCCTTTCGCCTCACCATCACCACGCAAAGCCTCTTGTAACGCAATGATGCGATTAACTAACTCTGGTCGAGTAGCATCCTCTACAGAGCCACCAAGATTCTCTATCTCAGCAACTAATGAATTGAATTGGGCTAAATTGGCTTCTACTGCTTCTGTCTGCTCTTCAAACGCTCTAGTTGCTTTTGCTACAGCGGCGGCATGAAGAATTTGAGCTTGCATGGGGTTTTGCCCCCTCTGAAGCTGTATTTCCTGCCTAGATATTTTTAGACTCTTTTCAGCAGTTGCTACTTGATCTTCCATTGAGTCGACGAGGTTATCTAAATCACCTCGCGCTTTACCTAATTCTGCTTGACGCAAGCCTTCCAAGGCGGCGCTAATTGATCGTGCCGCCGCATCACTTGTAGGCACCAAATCCTCAAGTGTGCTACGTAATTCATCAAACTTATTTTCTGCGGTCTCTACATTTCTGAACGCGGTAAATGCCGCCGCACCTACAGCAAGGAATGCACCAACTACTGCACCACCAGATCCCATGAGAGAAGCAATCTGACCACCCTGCTGACCCAAGACGATCATAGCGTCAGTGCCGCCTTGCAACTGTACCGCAACGTCCTGCACCTGATGGCCCAGCTGACCAAAACCACCACGAACTAGGCGCAAAGAACCATTCAATCCTTTGCTAGACGCAATCTTCTTCTTTTCAAGAGCGATAAGATTTTGTAACTCTTTAGCTTCTTTTATTTGTGCTTCTGTAGCTTTTGATTGTCGGAGGCGATAGATCTGAAGCTCATCAGCCGTCATTCCGATGGTATTCTTGTAATCCTCCATCCGCTTGAGAGTATCTTTGACAGACTTTTCGAGCTTCTTTTGATTCCGCGCGGCAGAGTCGAAGGCTTGCTTCGTTTCATCTTCTGCGCGGATTTCTATTACGAGCGGCTCTGTGTTTGCCATCTTTCTCTTGCCTCTTGGCCTTCATTGCGAGATAGGTCCACCAGTAATTAAACTCGGTGGGCGTC
>Ga0213865_10000799_pt1 | contig 20959 bp, 16 predicted proteins | sample PICome_6_FD_160100 | JGI IMG/M metagenome (GOLD analysis project Ga0213865, IMG submission 160100) | Coastal seawater microbial communities near Pivers Island, North Carolina, United States - PICO282 | ecosystem: Environmental > Aquatic > Marine > Coastal | place: USA: North Carolina...
CCTGTCCCAGGTGACTTGGTTGGAAGGCTCGATGAAAAGGGGCAACTTGCGGCAAGCAGTTGCGTGACTGTTGAAGAACGTACAGCACCTCGTATTGGAAGAAACTGCGACCTTGGTAGGCTAACGGTGACAGGTCCACTTCCTGGAAGCGACATACGTACTTGTGAAGGAAAGCCAGGAGAAATTGAACAATCTGTTCTTGAAGAGATGGATTTAGCAGATACTTCATGGATGGTTGAAGCAATTCCTAGATTGACAACATCTGGAACACGCCGTTCTTTAACGACATCATTTGATGATTTTTCAGTCGAAGTCACCCCAAAGGCTGCAGAAGAAACGCTTGGAGAGCGTTGGAATCAAGGTCCGAGTGACGACAGCAGATGGCATCCTGATGGAGCCTGTTTGAAATTTAGATTTACACTACCGAGCGGATCGTATGCTACGATTCTGCTCAGAGAATATATGAGAGGACCTTTGAATCAACTTTGATTCAGAGGAGGCCCATCGAAATGACTTCGATTTCGCCAACACCAGAAATGCTTGCCATCTTTTCTTCGAAAGCGTCAGCAAGTCCTTCACCATCGTTCATGACGACGTGAACTTGTACGAATTTGAGTCCGAAAGCGAGAGGCTTTATTTCCACGAGTTGAACGTTGTAAGTATCGTCACCAAGTCCTTGAACAGTAGAGGCGATCAATGATGTGTCTACATCTTCCATTTCAGCATCAGGGTTTACCTTGTATGTCATTGCTACCATGCCCATATTCTCACCTCAGGGTCCAACGAAACTGCAGTTTGAGCATTTGTAAGAGACACCTTGGTCTCGGCATCTTGGGCTGCGTCCAATAGAGTGACCGCAGTTTGGACATGGGAACGCTGTGGAGCCTACTTCTGTCAATGGTATGCCGGATGATGTGCAATTTTTTGCTCTCTCTGTCATATTGGTGCCTCAGTTGTAGTTCGCCCACGACCTCCCCTTCTTTATGGTTGCGTGCGAAATCTAAGGCTTGATTGACGCCCAACACTTAGCCATAGGCTTCCATTTTTTTGATAACACCATACATTACGGATCTCAATAAAATGACCAAGTAAAGCATCAACAGCATCTTGGCCCCATAATTTTACTCGAATCCATCCGCTGCAATCTGAAATGATTGCATGACGTACAGGCATCGGTTCCCCAGCAACACGTGCCATTGACAATGGGTAACAACGGATCAATTCACCTGTTATCATTTGGATTAGCCGTTTGGGTTGGAGATCATGAACGCATGTTAGAACCATGGCTTGAGAAGAAACATTAACGGTTATTACTCTTCAGATGCTTTCTTCTTTCGACGAACTGTGAAACTGGTTTTGGTTGCAACGACATCGTCATCGATTTCATCGCCACCAAGTATTTTGTTGACTTCGGTTTCATAATCTGCAAGGACAGACCCTGATTCGGTTTTCCAAGGCATATAATTTCTGCAAATCAAATACACCTCTGAGGAAGAATTACGGGAGGCTTCTGGTGAATATCGACGGACTGTCGAGAAATGTGGTTTCACTGCTTTGATCAATTCTTCAACGCCTACGCCTTGAAACAATTTGGTCACAAATGAACCACCGTTACATAGGAGTGGCAAGGCAAAATCAAACACTTTAGCAACAAGCGTCATCGCAACAGCTTGGTCGATGTTCCATTTCCCAGTAATATCTGGAGAGATATCAGATACAACTGAGTTGACCTTGCGTTGTTCCAATTCCGTGACAATACGTTCTTGAGTCATTGGATCAGTAATATCTCCAACCAATAACATCGCTCCATCAACGGGCTGACATGGTTCAAGATCGACGCCAATGACAATTCCAGAAGGACCGACTTCCTCAACAGCAACTTGAGCCCACCCCCCTGGGTGACACCCTACGTCTAGGATGACGTCTCCATGGCGCATCAATTCAAATCGTGATTGAATTTGCTTTAATTTGAATGCAGAGCGAGCACGATACCCGCTGGCCTTGGCTTGTTTCCGCCAAGAATCACGCTTGTGATTTTCAATCCAGTGGTCTGCCATTGCAATCCCCTAAGTTGAATGCTGGAACTCATCAACATAACATCTTCCCAGCATTCATGGTCAAAACGATGAGATGAAGGAGGACGAGTGCTTCGCCGAACCATGAGCGGAGTTCGAAAGGCACTGTTCTTGATAATCATCCTCACCCTTATCCCTCCTGCAGATGCTGTTCGAATTAATCCTGAATCGTGGAATGGTTCTGCCTACCTCGAAGGAGGATATTCTATCCTTGTCGAAGAATACACCGCAACATGGTGTGAGAGATGTGCTGAAATCGATGATGATTTGGACATCATAACAGACGGCCATGGCAGCAGAATCTCAATGATTTCCTACCATCCAACCGATGATATTGACGCATTCCAGCCCCCTGCTTCTGAGCATCGTCTTGAGCGATTACGACTTCAGCATCCAAATCTTGCTGCTACACCCTCATTCGTAGTTCACAACGGACTGGTTCGAGAGGGTGTTGATTCATGGCCTGATGTCCAAAGTGATATTTTGAAAGAAGAGTCAAGTCAACGCGGTTATTCGAATTTGAAAGTTACAGCACAAACAAACGAGACCGAAATCCAGGTTTCGGTTTTTCCACCGTTCGATCTAACAAATAACAACGAAACTCAGATTAGCATTCTCTTCGTACAGCATGACAAACAGATTTCAGATGGATACATCAATCCAGGAACAGGCTCAAGAGATAGAGTTCTCGTTGGATTGGCAGAATTTCCATTCGTTGGCAATCCAGTTTCCATCGATACGACCATTGTCGCACCCTTCGTCGCAAGTTATCCAATCGATTCAATGGAGGAATGGAGCGTCATCGTCGTACATGAGTACACGAACGATGTTTTGTTGAACAAAACAACTGACGATTCCAGTCCTCTTGGTGTGGTGGAAATAAGCGTCAAAGATCCTCATCAAGAAGAGTCAACCGAAATTCCAATAATCCTCCCAATCATCATTTTTGTTTGCATAGGAGCGTTAGGAATCATCTCATCAGGAAATAAGAAAAAGGTAAAAGAAGAGGAGTAAAAGTATCAAAATAGTTCTCTTTTTCGGGATTTTATACCGGAATCTGGAATTTGTTGATGCAATCTACCCATTCATTGATAAGGTATTGTGACAATATAATACCATGGAAGAAACATTTGAGGCGAACTCGCATGAAGAAGACCATGTTAAGGAATGGATGGTAGAATTCATTGCAGTGGTTAACGATACAACGAACCAACATCTTTCTGTTCTGTATGGAACTGATAAGGAAGATGTTCAACGTGCGTTGTTGAATGAGCTTAGACGGATCTATACTGAAACTGATCGAATTGATGTCACCATCGTACGTCTCGAAGAATGCAAATCTGAGAATGGACCTATTTTTGAAGGACTCTTCATTCCTTAAACTCGTTCTCGATAAGTGATAATGATGTCTTGATTGTTGAGGAGGACATACTTGTCGAAAGAATCTACTTCCTCAAGCGTACCATTTACATCACGATTGTACATAACAAGTTCGTGAGTTGAATTGACTCGATAAGAAAAGATTCCAGTCTCATCGAAGTGTTGGCCCCAAACATCGAAAAAGACTCCCAGTTCTACGTCTTCTTCGGTCTGCATTTCCAAGTGAAGTTTCCCATCTGCAGAATGTGTGTGCACGACATGCATGTTTGCACCTGCTTCATTACAGGTGTTGGTATTGACTCCAATATTTTCAGGAATAGTGACAAGTTGGTCTTCTATCTGAATGGTAAGATACATGTGATCATGACGAGTTAATTCTCCATGTGAAAGGCAAGTCGCAGCCAAGGGATGAATCTCATCAAGAGAATTGCTTTGTTCTGATTCTTCCAGAGGTTCGTTCATTGAAGTCGATTCCGAAGAATCTTCATCAGAAAAAATGTACCCCCCTTGATAGGCAACAACAAGGAGAAGAACCACTGCAATGGCAACAATTGCTGCGTCACGATTCAGAGAATCACTTCCTTGTTTTCTTTAGTTCTGGAGCCCATTCCTCTGATTCATACATCCTCAGAAGCAAGATGAATCCAACCATTGCAATGACGTTGGCAATGTGAGCGGCGGTACAGAATGGACAGATCAAACCTTCCTTGATTTCGTAACTTACGAGAAGTCCAATCACTGGAAGACCTGCTATCGTAGCGCCAAGACCAGCTTTGAGGAATGTTTGTGTCGAAAGCGCAAGGGGTTCCTTAGCAACTGTTATGGCAAGCCAGAGGAGAAGACAAAATGCAACCATTCCGAGCAGACCCCACGGTTGACCGATAAAGGGAACAGTATTGTAATCTGGATTTCCAATTAAGCCATCACAATTGAGGAGTTCGCTTCCTGAGCAAACACTTCCTCCTTCGCTAAGTTTGTTGTGCATCCAGAGTGTTTGTGCTGAAACAGTAAAGCCACCAGTACAGACCATCATTAAACCTGCAAGCATTCGGCCCCGCTTGGTTGCTGTAGAAGGCCACTTGTTGACAAGGAATCCACCTAGGACATCTCCAAATGGTGTCATGAGAATTACACCTATGAGGATAATTGAACCGTGAATTGATAGAATTGCATATTCATTCATTGTGTCTCGCCCCCGTATTTCTTTGTTAATTGTTCAATGGCTTCATCGAGTTCAATATAATTGTCTCCTGTGAAATCCGTTAAAGCAAACACGTCTTCTGTTTTCGCATCCCAAGCAATTGAATTGACCGTTTGTGCAGAATTCCATGCAACAATACCATCAGGTTGAACCAAGAAATATGAAGGCGTACCACCAACCTCCCATTCGTCAACAATATCTCGGTCAAGATCGTCCACATATGGGAAGGTATGTTCGTTCGAATCTCGGAATGATTGAATTTCAGAACGAGAAGAATCAGCTACAAATTCTACCGCAATAGCGATGAAAATGACTTCTGGCCCATCCCAAACAGATGATGAATATTGTTGAGCCCAGTTCCCCACTTTTTCTGCAGAGGTTTTACAAAACCCACAATCCGTATCCAAGAATTCTATAGCAATCCATGGCGCATCACCTGTAGAGTTAGGGCTCCATTCTGGAGTCAAAAGATCATCAAACACAAAGGTCTGCCATCCGGTTCCATTGTACGCTTTCCCAGAGAAAAGAGGGGCTCGCTCACCAGGTTGTGTTCCAGTTGAAATCGGATTCGATGTGAAAGCTACAATAAGAAGACCTACAAAGAATAGGGATATCACGACAATAGCGGCGTCACCACGGGCACTTGCTTCTTCAGAACGGTATAGATTGTCCATCATCTCACTGCTCTATTCCAACCAATCATCATCCATAAGGGCAATGGTATTGCTCAGAGGACTAATTTCAATTTTGAAGACCAATTTCTTGAATCAAGACACGAGCAGTGTGTCGAACTGCGTCTTCACTGTTGAATTTAACATTAAATCCTGCTGAGTTCATTTTGTCGATGGCAAGCATGGCCCGTGGCACATCTCCTGCCCAGCCACGAGAACCCCCGGTGTATGCAATCTTGGCATCAGTATAACCCGTCTCTTCGATAACAATTTCAGCAATACGTCGAACGCTGCACGTGTCGTGACTACCGAGATTGAAAAGATTGAGAGATTCATTTTGAGTTTCCATGATGTGCAGAATGCTGTCAACACAATCTCCGACTTCCATGTAGGATTTTTCTTGGAGTCCGTCGCCAAGAACTTCGAGTTCAGTTGGATTTTTCTTCAGTTTATGGATGAAATCAAAGATGACCCCATGTGTTCCACGATCACCAATGATGTTGGCAAATCGAAAAATATAGCCTTGAAGGCCAAACGTTCCAACCCAACTGCTGACGAGAGATTCACCTGCAGATTTGCTCGCCCCGTACAGTGAAATCGGCAAACAAGGACCATAATTTTCAGGTGTTGGCATGGGAGCATTTTCTCCATAAACGACTGAAGAAGATGCGAACATAATCGTAGGAACCCCATGAACCCGCATAGATTCAACCACGTTGTAAGTAGCAAGCGTGCCCTGTTTGAGATCAGTATCTGTGATTTGAGTTCCCAGACGTATGTCAGGATTTGCAGCAAAATGGAAAACTACATCGACGCCTTTGAAGTAAGGTGACATCGATTCATAATCAGTAATATCGACGTGATGATGTGTGACTTGATTCGTATGATGAGCGAGAAATTCTTCTTTGCCGCTGGATAAATTATCAAGAACAACGACATCATCTCCGCGTTCTACCAAACGGTCGATTAGATGTGAACCAATGAATCCTGCACCGCCTGTGACTAAACTTCGCATGAATTTGCGTAATGATACTCTATGTCAAAGTTTGCTATTGCATCCAAGCAAGGTTTTCTATGCTATGTCGGCTAAGAATACATTCATGCGAGCAGGTCTAATTTTGGTTTTCCTCCTCGTGTCAGGCCCGCTATCATTCGTGCAGGCTGAAGCAAAAGACGAAGTGTTCGAATGCCAACCTGAAGAACTCTCATTTGGAGTGAACAACGCTTTTGTTCGAGCAATGACAGATGGATCCAGTCAACAAAGTGAGGAATGGTTATTGTATATGCCAACCATGTGTGGACAGTCAGAATCTCACATAAGAGGTGCGCTTCCATTCCCAATAAAGGCCATAGAACAGCCAATTCAAATTGAGGGCTCATTCATTATCGAAATTGCTGAACCTGAAAATCTCCGAAATCAACTCAACTCAATTGATGTGGTGAAGCGTTGGTCTGCTATCCATGAACACACGAACATACCTCGATTCATTCCAAACGATCCATCGTTTTCTTCGCAGTGGCATTTGCTCAATACAGGACAAGGTTCTGGAACCGTAGGCGAAGATGCAAATGTAACAGGTGCATGGAATACTGCAACAGGAAATGGAGTCCTCATTTCAGTTGTTGATGATGGAGTAGACCATCAGCATCCAGACCTTTCTCCAAATTATCTCACCTCAATCGATTACGATTATTGCGGAAATGATGGAGACCCTACACCGACGTCTAATGACGGCCATGGAACTGCGGCCGCAGGTGTTGCTGGTGCAAAAGGAAACAACAACAATGGGGTCACGGGGGCTGCTCTTGATGCAGATCTCATCGGTTTGCGACTCATTGCATGCTCAAATACAGATCAAGATGAGGCGGATGCTATTGGTCACAGAAGAGACATTGTTGGGGTCTCTTCAAACTCTTGGGGTCCCAGCGATAACGGCCGAACTCTGAAAGGACCTGAACCATTGTTACAAGCCTCATTGGAAGACAATGTATACCTCGGTCGGGGAGGTCTTGGAACAATTACAACACTGGCAGGTGGTAACGGCCGATCAAATGGCGACAATTCCAATTATGACGGATATGCAAACACCCGATTTACAATAGGGGTTGCGGCAATCACTGATTCTGGAGAACAATCATACTACAGCGAAGATGGTGCAAATATTTTGGTTGCTGCACACTCAAACGGTGGTTCTCAAGGAATTACAACTACGGATATACGAGGATCTGGCGGCTACACTTCTTCTGACATTTACAATAATTTTGGCGGAACAAGCAGTGCAACGCCTCTCGTCTCAGGAGTCGTCGCTCTGATGCTTGATGCAAATCCTGGTTTGACGTATCGTGATGTTCAGCATATTCTGGTTCACAGCGCACGCACAAATGATGCCTCGGATAACGACTGGAGTGTCAATGGTGCTGGCCATGATTTCAATCATAAGTATGGACATGGGGCTCTAGATGCTGGCCTAGCAGTGCATATCGCTACGAACTGGACAAACGTAAATCCTGAATTAAATTGGACAAGTGGAGAGAAATCCATCTCTCAAACAATTCCTGATAATACGGCCAATGGCTTATCGGACACAGTGCTTGTTGAAGCTGGCTTGTTGGTTGAAACTGTTGAAGTACGATTCGATGCAGATCACACCTACCGAGGCGATATCGAAGTTTCGTTAACCTCCCCAGATGGAACAATATCTCGATTATCCGAACGTCACTCTGACAACAATAACAACTACAATGAGTGGGTCTTTTCTTCGGTCCTTCATTGGGATGAATCCTCTGATGGAACATGGACAATAAACGTCAACGATGTTCAAAACGGAGGTACTGGAACATGGAATCATTGGGAATTGCTCATCCATGGTGCAGAAGAAGTCATTGATACAGACAACGACGGATTGCCTGATGAGGATGAAGAGAACATTCACAATACAGATCCCCTCGATTCAGACACAGATAACGACAACCTTCCAGATGGTTTTGAGATCTTCAATTCCTCAACTGACCCAACTGATGACGATACCGATGACGACCTCTTACTCGATGGTCAAGAAGTCCTGATTTTCCTGACAAACCCATTGCAAGGGGACACTGATTTTGATGGATTAAATGATGGAGTAGAAGTACTTGTGACCAACAGCAATCCGCTTGTTTATGACGTCGATGAAGACTCAGACGGTTGGTACTGGTTCCAAGATTGTAATGATACGAACCCTTTGATTAAGCCAATGGTTGCCGAACTATTGGATGGTGTTGACAACAATTGTGTCGATGGTATTGACGAAGGTTTTGCTCAACTTGATTCTGATAATGATCGGCTCAGTGATTGGGCGGAATTTCACGTACAAAATACAGATTGGAACGATGCTGATACAGATGATGATGGTCTTGAAGATGGAGATGAAGTACAAATCTATTTTTCAGATCCAACGACATATGACCCTGATGAAGATTTGGACGGATATTATTGGTTCCAAGATTGCGATGATCTAAACCCTGATCGAAGTCCTGGCCTCGATGAGTGGCTTAATGGAATCGATGATGATTGCGATGAATCTGTTGATGAAGATTTCATCGGATTAGATCGTGATATGGATGGCTTGTTGGACCTTGATGAATTTAACATCTTCAATACCGATTGGATGGATGCTGACACGGATAATGATGGACTGCAAGATGGATATGAACTCTTTATCGATACAAACCCATTATTCGCAGATCTCGACAACGATGGAGATGGCGTTCGATGGTTCGATGACTGCGATGATAATGACTCGAACATTAGTCCATTCAAGATTGAACAACGAAATGGATTGGATGATAATTGCAACGGAGAAATTGACGAAGGAATCGAACCACTCGATCCAGAAATACTCATTGTTTCAATTTCGAACACTGAACAAAACATCGATGAACCAATCCAAATCATAACCTATGCAAATCAAGATACTTTGGAAATCATCTATGAATTTGAATCTGGTTTAACAATAGAAACGCAGCAAAATAGAGCAACTGTTTATTCAAATAATCCAGGCATCTTTGGTGGGAGTGTCTGTGCAATTGCCGATTTCTCTATCGACTGTCAATCATTTACGCTGACATTTGTCGAAGTAAAAGAAGTTGAAAGTGAACCTATTACAGAACAAGAGTCTCGCCAGAGCGCTACGTATGCAAGTCAAGTGTCACAACATTTCTTGATGATATGCATAGCAACAGGAATCCTTCTTGCTATCGTGGGATTGGGATGGAAGCGGAATGAGAAGAGCCCTCCTTGGCAACCGGTTCAATCCCAACTTCCACAAAACATTCCTAGTGCCCCCGATCTTAGCCTCTTAACCAGAGGCTTTGATAACCGTTGAAGTTATTGGCTTACATTACCTCACCAAGTGAGGAGATGTGTTGAAAATGAGCAAGACAAAGAAAGAAACGAAGCAAGACGAAGAAAGCCGAACCTTATTGGTTGGATATGCACGCCGCAGCAATGCAGGTGGTGCGATCAAATTATCCATCAATACTGCAACATTTGCAGATTGTGAAACCTATGAAACAAGCGATGGGGAATCCTATGTTCCTCTCGTATTGTCCATGGCTGCTCTGCAAAGAGTCATCGCTGGCGAACGTGCGGTCACAACTGTTTCTCAACTCCTAGATTAGGGTGGAAAACGATTGTCGTAATCATGTTCATTCATGAGCATGAAGCCGAGCGGTATAGGGTTCAGGCTCTGTATCTCTCTTTTCCTTTAAATAAGCCTAATTTCTCAATTATGACTATATATTCTATATTTGCGAGGCCACTTCAATGGGCAAACAGAATTCGGCGGCTCGCATCATTGCTGGCATGCCGATGTACAATGAAGAAGAGACCATTGGTACCGTTGTAACAATGGCTCTGCGACACGTTGATGAAGTCATATGCATCGATGATGGATCTTCAGATTCCAGTGCTCGAATTGCAGAAGCCTGTGGAGCGACCGTGATTCGACATCGAAGTAACCAAGGCTATGGAGCTGCATTGAAAACACTCTTCCAAACTACGAGTACACGAGACGCGGATGTTCTTGTCGTTCTTGATTCAGATGGACAACACGATACATCGGATATCCCAAAATTGATTCAACCGATTCTTGATGGAGATGCTGATTTCACGATTGGTTCGAGATTCGTTGAAGGTGGAGAAGGAAATTCAATGCCTGCATATCGACGCTTGGGAATCAAAGTCATCACTGCTGCAAGTAACTTAACCAGTGATTTGGGAATTAAAGACACACAATCAGGTTTCAGAGCATTTTCAAGAACGGCTATTGATCGCTTGCGCTTTGATGCAGACGGAATGGAATTATCATTGGAAATGCTCGAAGATGCAAAAGAAAAGCAACTGGTTATCCAAGAGATCCCAACCACCATCAGATATGATGTTCCTAAAGGATCGAACTTCACCGCTGTATCCCACGGATTTACTGTTTTAACTTGGGCACTTCTTTCTTTGTCCCAGAAGAAACCACTCCTAACGCTTGGAATCCCTGGGCTTGGCTTGCTTGCAACCGGTGCAGCCATGGGAATGCAAACTGCACAAGGCGTGACAACTCAACTCGATTCAGTCCTTGGAGATGGACTTACTGCAATATGGGTCGGGGTACTGGGATTAGCTCTGATTACAACAGGTTTTATTTTGCAAACTGTACGTGGATTCTTGCGAATTCTTCTCGTACGAGAATTTGGGCTTGACTAATCACAAATCGTCGCATTGTTCATCAATCAAGTGCGTCTGGTTACATCATGGCAGGGCAACTCTCAGAGATGGTTGAGAGTTTCCGACAAGCGAGCCTACCCGTTCAAGAAAAGATGGAATCCTGGAAAGAGAATATCAATGAGTATGCCAGTAAACGAACAGAACAGTTGTACCGTTCAGTTCTTGCATCCCCTGCAATTTTTGTAATGCTTCTGATCATCATAGCAGCATTCCTCGGCCAACGAGGTTTGTCGTTTCAAGATCAAATCGAAGATGATGTTGAAATCTTTTTACCTGACGGAGCAGAATCAACTGACCTCCTTCTCGAAGTAAGAGAAGAATGGTCTACTGATATTGCTGTAATCTACATACAAACCGATAACGCTCGACTTGGAGGGGGGTTAGGCGATAACATCACCGATGAGAAGATTCTCAGAGAGATAAGTTGGATTGAAGGCGATGATGACAACATTGGTGGTTCTTTTACTGGAAGGGGAATGGATCATGACAAAACAGATTATGGAAGCATTGATGGAGTTCTTTGGATCATTTCACCTGCTCAAATAATGAAAGAGATCAATTCAGCCGATGGACGGTTCAATGAATCGATGTGTGTTCATGGAGTAAATACGAGATTACCGATTGATCTCGATTGTTCAGCTGTAGCTAGTGGAGGTCGATATGCGATACCCGATCAGAATACGATCGACCAAATTATTCAAAATTCAAGTGGTTCTTTTGAGGCACTCATCAAAGATACCAATGATAACGACCTTAGTTTCGATAGCGATGGAGACGGGGATCCCACCAATGACATGGATGGTGACGGGATATGGGATACGACTGCTGTCATTGTAGGAATGCGTTCAGATGTTCCTGAGACCTGGGATGGAGAGTTTGATAAATTACTCGATCACTTTCAAGACATCATTGACAATCGTTCATCAGAGTTACAATCAACTGAAATGACCGTAACTGGATTAACAAAAACTTTGGAAGATATATCGGATGCAATCTACAAGGATTTAATCAAAATGATGCCGTATTCGGTCCTTTTTACAATTCTCATCATTTCTTTCTTACACAGGTCTGCGAAGGTTGTAATCATAACGGGGACACCAATTTTACTAGCACTCGCTGTCACGTTTGGGGCATCTGTTGTTCTCAAGTGGACACTTACTCCAATGATCGTTGCAACGTTCCCTATTTTGATTGGATTAGGTGTTGATTATGCCTTGCACATGGTGAATCGTATTGAGGAAGTGAGGCGGAAGGAACTTGAACGCATTTTTGAAGAAAATCGAACGAGAAAACGACAGGGCAGAGATTTGATTGAAGAACCTGATTTGTGGGACAAAGAATTCTACATTGAATGCGTCACAAAGATGGCAGGTTCAACAGGTGTTGCCGTCTTCCTTTCAGCAGTGACAACTATGATTGGTTTCTCCGTTTTAATCGCTCCACAAATTGTATCCATTGCCCCTATCCGTTCTGTTGGCCTCACGCTTGTCGTAGGAATTCTTTCGACTCTTTTGTTTTCGATCGTTCTTGTTCCGGCTTTAGCATGGCTGCTGAAATTCCACAAACGAACAAATCCTGGAATGTGGAAAAACATTGGAAAGGTACCTGTACGATTCTTTGTCATCATCCTTCTTGTCACAAGCACCATCACCGTCTATGGTGTAGCTAATATGGATGAATTAAACGAACCGATTACAGGTTCAAGCGAAGCTCCAGAAGGAATTGAATCTCTCGATAAGATTGCCCAATATTCTGAACAATTCGATAGTGGTCAAACATCCATGTTTGTATTTGATGCGACGAACAGAGCAAATGACAACGAGACCTCGAACATCCGTGACCTTCCTGTAATGGATGCTGTCGATCGGCTCGAACAGAAGATCGATGCGGTAGATAGTACGAATACAACCAGTATCATCACTTTCCTCAAAGCGGTTCCAGTCAGTATTCAATTAACAGACGACATCATCTTTTACGAGGGTTCACTGTGGGATCTTTTGCATGATGATTGTTGGGAAAGTGATGACGTCGTCGAATGTAATGTTTGGCTCGGACTTGAAGCAACAGGACCTGACGGAAGAGAAGGATTGCGACGAGATATGGTCAATGTAGCCTTTGACACCTTATCGCTCGAAGTTCGCTCGATGCTTCTAAATCAAGATGAGACAAAGGCAATCATCTATGTTGACCAACCCTACATGAATCTCAACATTGCTGCTGGACTTAGAAATCAAATCGATGATATCTTAACACAACCTCCTGAATTACAACAAACTCGAACATCAAAGTTGACTGGAGGGTTGCCAGTTTCTCTTGATATCAATGATGGGATTCATGATACACAATCAAGAACAACAATCCTAACGATGGTCATCCTGACGATTGTCCTAGCCATTGTATTCCGTTCAATACGATTAGGGATTATCACGATGATACCTGTGGCAGTGGTCATTTTGTGGCAACCACTTCTCATGCAAAGTGGCGATGTTAACGTGAATATATTCACCGCGATGATTGGAACCATCGTATTTGGAATAGGAGTTGATGATGCCATTCACGTGATGCATAGAATACAAGAAGAAGGTGAGAATTCAACTGGTATAGCTCACGCCATAGAAGAAACAGGTCAAACTATTTTCGAAACAACGATTACAACAGTTGCAGGTATATCAGCAGGATTCCTAGCAGCATTCCCCGGACTTGAGAATTTCTTCATGCTCATGTGCTTGTTAATCATATTTGCATTTGTTACAAGTTCATTCTTACTGCCGAGCATTCTTGTTGCAGATCACACCACTCGTGACCTCATTAAAGGCAGAACAACTCTCAAGGATATCGTTGCTGGAGATGACCCATGGCGAGATATGTCCGGTGACATGACCATGACTAAAGGCGCTGACTTAGAACCATTAGATGCTGTTTTACAGCCTAGTTCTGACTAGATGGTACGTCTCTTGATGGCAAAGTACCAGGAACCGGCAATTCCTAGAATTATCATTGTCCCTACCAGTATTGATGTGATGGGAAGGCCCTCAGAAGTACTTGCTTCGATTTCTGCAGGCTGTTCAACAACCTCTTGCTCGACATCCTGAACAGTGATTTCACCTTGCATACCGACTGCAGCATGAGGTTCACAGACGTAATTATAGACACCTGCTGATTCGTAATCAAAGAAATATTCGTAGGTAAGATCTCGAACAGGTTCACCTGAATCAAATACTTCATTCTCTTCCACAGCATTGTGTGGAAGCGCTTGACCACCCCATACAAATCGAACACTATCCCCTTCATTGAGTGTGATAGTGGATGGGTTAAATCGCAGATTTGTACTGTCGACTGTAACGACCTTAATCTCTCCTTGTTCTTCTTGAATTAAATCAATACTTCCTTGAAGAAAAAAGAAAACAATTGCTAAGCAGATGAGTCTACGCATGATGTTACTTTATGCACCCATTATATGAACACGTGTTCAAAAAAAGTTCCATGGATGCATGGAATAGAACGAGGTGGAGGGAGTGAGGAGTAAGCCCCTTTTTGTTACCTTACGGCGATTGCATTCAACTTAGCATCCTACCTGTCCCTGTGCGTGCAGCATGAACGGGACGATTTGGACTTGCTCCAATGGGGTTGCTCGTTCCATCAACACTCAGGCAACCTCCGTCTTTCAACATCATTGTACACACCTGGTATCGTATCGTTTCTGTGGCATTGACCTGACCATTTCTGATCTTTCACTTCTGTGAACCACTTGCACTACGGAGAGGGGACTTTCCTCAGAGTCGAACTCTGTCAGCAATCCTCTCACTCCCTCCATGTGTCTGTAGAACCACTTGCATATGAATCCATCAGATTCACTGGTAAGGGTTCTGACCGACATCAGCAGATTGGGTTTGAGCGCCATATGGACCCTGCGGGGGAGTCGTTTGTTGCGGTTGAGCCAAGGCAGGAAGTGAATGTTCAGCCTTCTGAAGTCGGGCTGTTAATTTCTTTTGGCTTTGTGGACGACGTTGAGGTTCTGAACGTAATCCAAAGACAAGAAGTCCTACAAGGACAATGCTCAGGACACCAAGAATACCAAGCATGATTGGATTAACTTCAGAAACAGTACCGAGGAATCCTTCGCTTTCTGCTTCCTTAACTCGAAGAGTCGGAGTTTGAGCAGTCTCTCCACCCATGATTTGAACTTCGAGCCACATCGTTCCTGTACGTGTTGGAACCCAGGTGCTTTCGTAAACAACTGTAGAACCAGGTTGAACTTGCAATTGTCGAGCATCGACACGTGTGCGAGCACCATTGGATTCAACTAATTCGAGAACAACTTGAACGCTTCCATCGGCGTTTCCATTATTGATGATGGTTGCAGTGATAGGAACTGAATCATCAACACGAACTGTTCCACCATCCTTCAATTCTGGAGTACCAACGAATTCAAAATCCGGCACACGTTGTTCCAAATCCCATACGTTGTATGGAGCATCGATGTCGTTGAAATCTTCAGAGAAGGAATTGCCTGCCATATCAGAACCAGTCACCCAGATTCTCAGTTCCAAAGAATCAGAACGTTCCGATTCTGAGATCAATTCGTCGATATCCAACGTAGCAGAAATTGGAATGGATTCGCCAAATGCACGGCCCCCAAGGAGCGTCATTGGTTCAGAGCCTTCGTACATTGAAGCTACATTTAATCCAAGTCCAGCGGGGTGAATGGAATAATGAAGTGTTAGTGTGTCCGGATTGAGTTGGGACAACTCACGAACTGAGAGTGTTACGTCAAGAGATGACCAATCGGATTCAGCAATGGTAATATCAGAATCTGGGCGATTCAATTCCATGAGAATCGGAGCAGTATTGTCAACGAAAATGGTGGTAAGCGGACCGTCTGAAAGACCTCGCAGAACAGCACCACTTGGCGGATTATACATTGAGACATACAAGCCATGTTCCCCTGGTTGAGATGGAACTGAACGTCGATATGAGAAATTTCCGTGTGAATCGACAACTGATTCTTCACCATTTAATCTCATTAACAAATCCATTCCCTGATCGAGTGTACGATGACTACGATACCATACAATTTCACCTTCAAAAGCCATGGTTGATTCTGTGGAAGCCCATGCACCATAAGGCGAAACCACCGTATCATCAATAGAGAGTGAAGTTTGAGAGGCATCAAGAGTTATTTCCCCACTGTAATGCCAAGATGAATCGTATAGAGGGACGGTTACAAACTGTCCAAGACGGTCTTCAAGGTACAAGGAGGGAACTCGCAAAAGTGTTGGGTCTGGATCAAAGCCCCATTCGATACTAAAGTTCACATTGAATGTACCTTGTTCTGAGAAGACACCATCTCCACTCAGGACTTCACAAGATTCAACATCAATGTAAACGTGATTGCTATAACATTGGCCTGAGTTTGAGTTCCAATAGATTGTTGCTGGGTCTGTTGTTGTAGAGCCAATGTCTAACTCGATGTATTCGATATCGGTCACTCCGTTCTTATCCCAAATTGGAATTTGCAACAAGATGGCTTCTCCAGGATGCAACCATTGGTCCTCATTTTGACCCCAGAGGAGATCAAATTCAGTACCAAGAGAAGGGGTTCCGTCTGCACGTAATTGAATGTTAAACAAAGGCGAATAGATGTTCCCTCCTTCGATCATGATGTTGCCTGCACCATCAGCAACGGAAAGCCAGCCTTGCACATAATCCCCTTCTGAAGCACTCGATGTATCCATTGTAAGCACAAACTCACCAGTACTGGCAAGCATGTTCTGAGGAGATTCTAAGTCCACTTCTTGGACCTCATTTTCATCGATCTCACCATCCATGTTTGAATCGTCGATCCACGACCTCCAGATCTTTGCCATTGCATGATGTGGAAGAGTGGGGTTGTCTCCAATGATGAATGTCACCTTTGTTGCCGGTGATGCATCTCTATGGTCGAATTCATTGATATCCATCGAAATCAACATTGGAGCAATCGTATCCATTGTAAACGACGCGACTGGATTTACCTCATAGGAAGCACCCTGTCCAAGCAATGGCGTGACTTCAAGTTCCATGGTAAGGTTCTGCACAGTACTTGGGACGTTGTACATAATCGATGCTATTCCATCAACAACCAGATTTGTTGACCCTTTGTCTTGTCCATCCACAAGCAATCGTACGAGAGCTTGACCAGTTCGAGGGACTGCATCTGAAACTCCCTCAAAGCCCAAATAAGCATGAACAGTTACGAATGTATTTGGAATCAAGAGGGCCGATTCTGCCGCTGTTTCTATTCCAGATTGAGATTCAATCGTGAAGCGCTTCAATGCCACATCATTTTCAACACCATTTGCATGACCCAATCCAAAGACGTGGTTGAGTGGAAGTGTTGGTCCAGTAGGGCTGACAAGCATGACATTCATTGAGGCATAGGGCTCATCATCCCATGACATTGGCATTTGGAAACGGTGTGTAAATTGGATGTAAGCGCCACTTCCAATCATACTTATTTCACCACTGGAATCTGTGTCACTCCATCCCAAACTGTATCCGCTTTGCTGACAACTTGAAGTGGATGAACCTGCGATGGGCAAGAGTACGGTACTGCATTGTACAGTCGAGGATGCTGATGCACCTCGTAAACTCATATCGATGCTCCAACCATTATTTTTCACATAGGATTCTGCATCACTTACCCCTAGAGGCGATAGATCAAACGTTGAATTCACTGTAATCCAGTCTGTGGAAGGAGTAAGCGTATCAATTGGAGGAGATATTGTAAGGGAAATTGGATTCAGTGTCGGTGTTGTTGAGATGGAATTGAGGGTCAATTTAACTGAACCTGAAGACATCATGCGTACCGGAATTCTTAGTTCCTTTACTCCACCTATACTTGCGATTGAAGAGAGTTCCTGGTTCATAGCTTGTACAACCGATGATGTTGAGACCATATTCAAGTTAATGCCTGCTTCATATGGAGCAAAAATTCCACACAATGTCACATCAGCATTTGATTGGGATGAGCCAATAGTGATGCTTACTCTAGCCATTGGTAATCCGAGGATGCCACGATCATCAGCAGCATTGGACAAAGCACTGTTCAGAGCACTCAGTTCAGTTTGCGAGAAGGAAATGTGTTGAGCATTTTGGAAATTGGCGAATCCTCTGTTCGTCACATCTGACCCTGCAATTTTAATGTTCATGAACGGAGATTTCATCTCATTATCAGAATTGAGCGTGAAGGCAAAATCATTGATGCCAGAAAGGGGTAGGAGGACTTCAAACATCGAGGATGTGCTCGGTGATGAAGCAATTGTTTGGCAAAGTTCGCCTGAAGCGAGCCTATTTTGGAATCCAAATGAACCAGCATTTGCACCATCTAGACCCCAATCTGCGACTCCATCTGGGCCGATATCAATTCGTAATCCAGTGCTTGGGTTTGAACGAACTGTTTCAATATCAAAGGAATCAACTGAGTAGGAACCACTTGAAGAAGTGAATCGGAATTGTACTGAATGACCAACCTCATCCAGGGTATCGTATCCTTCAAGTGAAACAGGTTGCCACCCAGTATCATCGACATTAGCTTCAAGCAAAGGTGCTCCAGTTGTCGTTATCGAAGTTGAAAGGGCGCCAAAGCCATTCGAAATCTTGTACACAGGAGATGTCAGAGATCCTGTTCCAGAAACAGCTCCTGTTGTGGAGGACCATGTTGTTCCTGCAAGTGTCCAATCGTGTGTAGCAGGATTTGCACTAAAGGATTCATGGATTGCACCACTAATACCCAAACTGTGTATCTTAGGCCCACCTGATGGACCAGTCATCATATGTGTCTGGAATCGTAAAGACGGTGTCGCTTCCCAGTCAATTGCTCCGAGATCAACTTGCAAATCGGTCATTTGAGAATAGCCAGGAACTGCAGTTCCTGTTGCTGCATCAATCAGTGACCATTCGAAAAGAGAACCTGTTGGCACCTCTGCATCGATAACCATCAGACCATAGGACGAGGGTTCACTCCCCAGAGTTGTTCCAGGCCCAAACGGTTGCGAAGTCCAATTTCCTTCACCCGTGGAAATTCCCGATGCTTTTGGTAAAATTTCAACATCATCAATGTTCCAACCAGAGTATTGAACACTCGAATCAGTTCGTCCAATTCCAAAGCGAACTTGAAGGTTTGAATTCCCAGAAATGTAGTTGCTTATCGTATAAGTGAGTGATGTGAAAGACCCGTCGCTGACAGTACCAGAATTTTGCCATATGTTGGTCCAAGAACCAGATGAGCTTTTGATTTGAACGTAAGCGTGGTCCCATGAAGATGATTCAACGCCCAACTGTCGTTTGAAGTTCAAGTCCCACCCACCTGAACATCCGCCACAATTCATGACTGGTGAAGTCGCCCAAATTGTGCTTCCCATGTTATTAGGATAATCACCATTGTGTGAATAGAGAGTGTTAACGCCGCTTGGAACAGTGCTCGTAGTTGGCCTGCTACTTGACGTATCTTTACCAATATACCAGGCAGATCCCAAGGTCCATGTGTTGGTACCCTCAAAGTCAAAACTCCAACCCTGAGGCAACAGTTGGAGAACCGAATTATTCACGTCCATGCCATCGTAAACAGCAGCAGAATGTGCGTAATCTGCGGAAGAATTCCATACTTTTGCTGCAGTTACTGGAAGGACGTTTTCGTCAAGAGATAGGTCGATTGAAGCAACAGCTTCCCCACTTGGGACATCGATTGAAATCGCATCGTTAACACCATCGGGATATGAACCAATACTGACAATATTTGATTGGCCAGTCGGCGTAGTATTTGAGACTAGACTGTTTTCGAAAACGAGGTCTTGCGTCGTATTTTCAACTAGTGGACTGCCTAATGAAAACAGAAAAACTGAGAGCATCAAACCGACGACCATTACGTTGCGACTCCGTCCACCCATGGTCTTCCCTGTTCTTTCCACCCAAAAAGCATTCTTGCAAGAATTCTGACTCCTAATTCTAACAATCAATATCAACCGTCCCAAACAAGGACACAATATGAGCGACGCAGAAGCGCTGAAGAAACTCGCAGGTGAAGCCGCGTGTTCGTATGTAAAATCTGGAATGAACGTTGGACTAGGAACGGGTTCGACTGTCAAATATACTGTGCTTGAACTGGGAAGAAGAATCCGTGAGGAAGGCCTCGAAATTGTGGGGGTTCCAACATCCGTTGCTACAGAAAATCTCGCAAATGAAGTTGGAATTCCATTGGTCGAATTAGGCTCAATAGCAGGGCTTGATATTGTCATTGATGGAACAGACGAATTTGACCCCCAGTTTCAATTGATCAAAGGAGGAGGTGCAGCATTATTACGCGAGAAGATTGTTGCACAACAATCAGCCTCAATGGTGATTGTAGCCGATGGAAGAAAACAAGTTGATTGTCTCGGAGAATTTGGTATTCCGATCGAGATCACACCGTTTTCTTCTGATGTCACAGTACGAGCCCTTGAAGCCTTGCTGAATTGTAACGTCATTCTACGATCAGATGATGGAGGCCTCATCCATACAGACAACGGAAATTGCATTGCTGATGCGAAGGTTGGAGCAACAATCGATGATCCTGTTTTGATGGAATCTCAAATCCTCAACATTGCAGGAGTGGTTCAAGTAGGTCTTTTCAATGACATGTGTGATGTCGTGGTCTTAGCAAATGATGGAAAAGTAACGACACTCGTCAATCCAGAAGGACGATTGTGAAGGCGGGCCTGACGGGGTTCGAACCCGCGACCTACGGATTAAGAGTCCGTCGCTCTACCTGACTAAGCTACAGGCCCACGCTGCCCTTAGCCAAGATGTATTTAATCATCATGGGACAAAGTCGTCCCAGCATCCTCTCGTAATGCAGACA
>Ga0213865_10000800_pt1 | contig 20926 bp, 18 predicted proteins | sample PICome_6_FD_160100 | JGI IMG/M metagenome (GOLD analysis project Ga0213865, IMG submission 160100) | Coastal seawater microbial communities near Pivers Island, North Carolina, United States - PICO282 | ecosystem: Environmental > Aquatic > Marine > Coastal | place: USA: North Carolina...
AGGAATAGGATTAGCAAGTGGTGAATTTATACTATTTTTAGATTCTGATGATGAATTGTTAACAAATTCTATTGAATGGCGTCAAAAAATATTGGAGTCATTAGGAGATAATTATGCTTCAGTTTATTGTGGCAGGATTGAGAGAATTAATAATAAAAAAAATAACAAAATAGAAATAATTGAAAGCGAAGGAAGTTTAGATGTGTCTCTAGTAGGCCGAAAAAATGGAGTTCCTGGACAAATAACAAACTATCTATTTAGGAAGTATATTCTTCTCGAGGTCAAAGGATATAATGAACATTTAAAGTTCAATGAAGATTTTGAGTTAATAATGCGTATTGCAAAAAAGTGGAAATTTCGAGGAGTAAATGAAGCAGGATTTATTCACCATATCCGAGATGGCTCATGGAGCAAAATTGATCATCGTGTTGCCTATGATGGAGTAGAAGATTTTTTAAACATTGCCCATAGTAATAAACTAATGCCCGTTAAAGAAATTTATAAAAGAAGAAAAGAGAATAGACTTTCTTTATCAAAAAAACTTTTGACGAATAAAATTTCATGGAAAGAAGCTATACCATTTATTGATGAAGCATTTGATATAATTGGTCCACGAACCATAAAAGAATTCATATTATTTTTTTTAAATAAAATTTTAAAAAGGTTTTAATATCAAAGTTTTACACATTATTACAGGATTAAAAAAGGGAGGAGCTGAAACTCTTTTATATAACCTATGCAAATATGATATTGATAATACGCATACAATTATTTCTTTGTCAGATATAAAGGATGACGAATTATTAAAAGATCAGCCCAATATCTCAACATATTCATTAAACTTTCCAAATAGTAGAATTAAATTAACTGGCATACTAAAACTTTATAAGCTCATCAAGCAAATTAAACCAGATGTAGTTCAGACGTGGATGATTCACGCTGATTTTATTGGTGGATTAACAGCTCGAATTGCAGGAATTAAAAATATTATATGGGGAGTACATCACACAATTCTAATTCGAGGTAAAGTAAAATTTTCAACAATTTTAATTTTAAAATTAAATGCTTTTTTATCTCTCTTTATCCCAAAAAAAATTATTTATTGTGCAGAGAAGTCTAGATTAATTCAAGAATCAATTGGTTTTAAGAAGTCTAAAGGTGTCGTAATACAAAATGGATATGATGTTAAAAAATTTATTCCTAATCCATCAGCTAGATCTGATTTTAGAAGCAAGCTAGATATTCATAGTGATATATTTCTTATTGGTCATGTTGGAAGTTACGATCCTTTAAAGGATCAAAAAAGACTTATCGATGCTTTTAAAATTTTAGATGAATTACATTTTGATTTCAGAGCTGTTCTTGTAGGTAAGAATCTTGATAATAATAATTATGATTTAGTATCTAAAATTGAAGATTGTGGTTTGAGTGAGAAAGTAATTTTATTAGGAGTAAGAAATGACATTCCTTCAGTGATGAATGGTATCGATATATTCATGCTTTCATCCATTTCTGAAGCTTTCCCAAATGTTCTCAATGAAGCAATGGCATGTGGGACACCATGTATAACTACTAATGTTGGTGATGCATCTATAATAATAGAAAATACAGGTTGGATTGTATCTCCAAAAGATCAAAAAGCTTTAGCTGATTCTGTAATTAAAGCTGCAGACGAAAAAAAATATAATAATGCAAACTGGATTCAAAGAAAAAATGATTGTCAAAATAGAATTGCAACAAACTTTAGTATTGAAATAATGGCAAGAAAATATATAAAGACCTGGACAAGTAATGATTAAAAATAAAATATCTACTTATCATTTCACTCAAAGATTGAAATAAATGTTTTTTTACGATTTACCAAATTTATTAGCAATATTGATAGTAATAATTATTTCTTTTAGATTAGGCATAATTCCAATGTGGCTTTCTTTTTTTCTTGGAGTGTTTGCATTTACACCATTTTTTCTAAATAACGTTCTTTTTTCTCCAAGTTATATGCCAGATCAATGGCAGTACTATCATGTAACTCAAAGCATTCGATCATTTGCACTAGATCACCCAAAAGAAAGTTTTCCAGTTGAAGCTTCAAGCTGGATGTTGGCCTTCATCCCCATGCCGTATGTAGAAACTATACAAAGTTTAGGATTCTTTAACAGATTGATGACAACTATTTTAATAATTTGGTTATATTCAAAGAAAAACTTACGTGGATGGTCTCTTTTATTTATTGTGTTTTATCCGAGTTTGTTGCTTTATAGCTCCCTAGCTTTGCGAGATACACTAGTGTTAGTGTTTATGTTGTTGTCAGTAATTTTTTTCCTTGAAAATCGAAGACTATTAGCAATATTAATTTCCTTACCATTGCTCTCAATAAAATTTCAAAACTTTTTTTTAATAATCGTATTTTTTGTTGCACACTTATATTTTTCTCGAGATTCGGTTATTTATAGATTTAGATACATTTTTGCAATCATCATAATAGCTTCTATAGCACCTTTTATTTTTCCAATTATAGAAATATTAGATGAAAGTAGATTAAATATGTACATTGATGATGGCGGTTACAGAGGCGCCTATGAGCATATTAGAACTATTGAAGATTTTGTTATTATTGCTATAAAATCTGCCCCATATTTTTTAATGAAACCATTACCATGGGAAGCTGATAGCTTTCTGACATTTCTTCAAAGTTTTGAAAATATTTTTGTATTTATCTTTTTAATATACATGCTCATTCAAACATCAAGATTTGATAGACAAATTGCTTTTAAATGGTTTATGTATTTATTTGCTGCATTAAGCATATACGGCCTTGTTGTATATAATTTTGGCACAGCTGTTCGCTATAAATTTCCCTTTATCGTAATTGTAATTGTTGGCATGGCTTATGAATTATATTTAAAACATGGTAAATTAATTTTAAATAAAAGCACTAAGCTTTAAATTTGTACTACAATTTGCAATATTCTAAAGTGAATTTTCTATTATTAAATAGTTCAAATATAATTTTTTGTTTCTTTAAATTGTTTGCATATAGGATAAAGTGTAAATGTGCGGCATAGCTGGTTACATAGGAGAGGTTAAACATCCAATCGATTGCTTGACTAAAATGGCAGATGCAATTAGTCATCGTGGTCCAGATAATACGGGTGTTTGGTCAGATCATAATCCCTCGATTGGCTTTGCTCACTCAAGGCTCTCAATACTTGATTTAAGTTCTGCTGGTAATCAGCCCATGCATTCATCATCGGGTAATTATGTAGTAATTTTTAATGGTGAAATATATAATCACAAATCTCTTCGATCAGAATTAGAGTCAATTAATCAAAGAAATTGGCTTGGCCATTCGGATACAGAAACTTTATTGGCTGCAATTGAAGAATGGGGCTTAAAAAAAACACTAGCAAAAGCAAAAGGAATGTTTGCAATTGCTTTATGGGATAAAAGTTCTAATAAATTATCTCTTGCTTGTGACAGAATTGGTGAAAAACCTCTATATTATGGATGGGTAAATAATCAGTTTGTTTTTTCATCTGAATTAAAATCGATAAAAGTTTTTCCAGAATTCAAAAATAGTATAGATAGAAATTCACTAGCACTATTCTTGAGATTTAATTCCATTCCTGCACCTTATTCAATTTATAAAGATATATACAAACTAGAGCCTGGACAAATTGTTGAGATGAATTCACAGACAAGTAAATTAGAAAAATATAAATTTTGGTCATTAGAAGAAGTCTATAAAAATGGGTTTAAGAATAAATTTCTTGGTACTTCTATTCAGGCAGTAAATCAACTTGAAAGCATTTTATCTGAAGCAGTTTCCTCTCAAATGCAATCAGATGTTCCTTTAGGAGCTTTTTTATCTGGAGGAATTGATTCAAGCACCATAGTAGCTTTAATGCAGTCATGTTCAAATTCTCAAGTAAATACATTTACGATTGGCTTTAATTCAAAAGAATTTGATGAGTCAAAACATGCTGAAATGGTTGCAAATCATCTTGGAACTAATCATTTTAATAAGTTAGTAACTGACAGAGACGCACTAGATGTGATACCAAATTTACCAAATATTTATGATGAACCATTTGCAGATTCGTCTCAAATACCAACTTTTTTGGTTTCTAAGTTTGCCAAGCAAAAAGTAACCGTTGCCTTATCCGGTGATGCGGGTGATGAGCTCTTTGGTGGTTACAATCGTTATATTTTTAGCCAAAAAATATTTAAAACTATTTCAAAAACACCAAAATCTATAAAAAAACTAATGTCTAAAACAATGTTTAGCTTATCAGAGGAAAATTGGAATTTTATTTTAGGAAGATATATGAGAAATCATTATTCTAATATTGGTCATAAGATCCATAAGACCGCCAATATTATTTCATCAAAATCAACTCGCGACCTTCACTTTAAATTAATTTCTCAAATTCAAAACCCATTAGATTGGTTAAAAAACTCAAATGAATATAAGACAGTCTTTAATGATAATCATGAACGTTTTAAAGAACTAGATTCAGTTGAGACTATGATGGCTTATGATCTGATTTCATACTTGCCCACAGACATATTGACTAAGGTTGATAGAGCAGCTATGTCGGTATCTTTAGAAACGAGAGTTCCATTGCTAGATCCAGATGTTATTCAATTTTCAGCATCTTTGCCAATGGAATTTAAAATTCGTAATGGTGTTACTAAGTGGTTACTGAGACAAGTTCTTTACAAACATGTTCCAAAAGATTTAGTTGAAAGACCAAAAATGGGATTTGCTGTTCCATTGGCAGAATGGTTGCGAGGGCCATTAAAAGATTGGGCTGAATCGCTATTAGATGAAAAACGTTTACATCAAGAGGGCTTTTTTAATGTAGAATTTGTGCGTGATAAGTGGTTAGAACACATTAGCGGAAAACGAAATTGGAGTCATCAACTATGGAACGTTTTAATGTTTCAAGCATGGCTTGAAAATAATTGAAGTACTTACGGGGAGATTGTATGCAAAATAGCAAAACAACAATAGGAATAGTAGGGTTAGGATATGTTGGTTTGCCACTAGCTGTTGAGTTTGGTCGAAAGAGAAGTGTCATTGGCTTTGATACAAATGAAGTGAGGATAGAAGAATTGAGTAAGGGTATAGATAGAACTCTTGAGACAACTGATAAAGAATTAAATGATGCAGTTTATTTGAGTTATACAAATAATCTAGAAAATTTAAGAAATTGTAATATTTATATTATTACCGTGCCTACACCAATTGATCGTGATAAAAAACCCGACCTTGCTCCTTTAGTAAAAGCAAGTAAGGCGATAGGATCTATTTTAAAAACTGATGACATTGTAATTTATGAATCAACTGTATATCCTGGAGCAACAGAAGAGATTTGTGTTCCAATTCTAGAAGAACAATCCAATCTATTATTTAATAAGGATTTTTTCTGTGGATATTCTCCTGAACGAATAAACCCAGGTGATAAAGACCACCGAATAACAACTATTAAAAAAGTTACTTCAGGATCAACTCCTGAAATTGCTAAAAAAATTGATAAGCTTTACCAAGAGATTATCATTGCAGGAACTTATATGGCCGATAGTATAAAAGTTGCTGAAGCAGCAAAAGTAATTGAAAACACACAAAGGGATGTAAACATAGCTTTAATTAATGAATTGTCTCTAATTTTCAATGAATTAAATATTGATACAGAATCAGTACTTGAGGCAGCTGGTACCAAGTGGAATTTCTTACCATTTCGTCCTGGTCTTGTTGGAGGGCATTGCATTGGAGTTGATCCATATTACCTAACTTATAAGGCACTAGAGGTTGGTTACAATCCAGAGATAATCTTAGCTGGTAGAAGAATAAATGATAGCATGAGTGTTTATATTGCAGATCAAGTCACAAATTTGATGACTGAAAAAGACATTAGTATAGATGGATCAAATATATTGATGATGGGGCTAGCTTTTAAAGAAAATTGTCCAGATATTAGAAATACAAAAGTGGCCGATTTAATTGAAGAATTAATAAATAACTTTAATTGTTGTGTAGATGTTTATGATCCTTGTGTTGACAGGGTTGAAGCAATGGATGAGTATAATATTGAGCTTATTAATGCTCCAGCAAAAGGAAAATATGATGCAATAGTTATAGCAGTTGCTCATGATAAATTTAAAGGTTATTCACCAAATGAAATAAAAGATTTCGGTAAAGATAATCATATAATTTATGATATTAAATATTTATTAAATGCTGACCATGTTGATGGAAGACTTTAAATGACAAAATATGAGGAATTACAAGAGTATTTAAAAAATAATCAAACCACATGGTTAATTACTGGTGTAGCTGGTTTTATTGGATCAAATTTACTTGAAAAATTACTTGTATTAAATCAAAAGGTTATAGGTTTAGATAGTTTCGATACCGGCTATCAAAAAAATATTGATGAGGCAATTCTGGATGCTAATAAAGTTTTAGGCGAGGACGTAAGCAAGAATTTTAAATTCATAAGAGGTGACATTAAGTCCATAGATGATTGCAAACATGCTTGTAATAGTGTTGACTATGTTCTTCATCAGGCCGCACTTGGTTCTGTACCTAGATCAATTGAAGATCCCATAAGTACAAATGATGCAAATATCAATGGATTTATTAACATGTTGGTAGCAAGTAAAGATTCAAAAGTTAAAAGATTTGTATATGCAGCATCAAGCTCCTCATATGGTGATAATGTTGATCTTCCAAAAGTAGAGAACATGATTGGTAATCCTTTAAGCCCATATGCTGTTACGAAACTTGTGAATGAGCACTACGCAAGTGTTTTTGCAAAAAATTATGACTTCAAAACTATTGGTTTAAGATATTTTAATATCTTTGGTAAAAGACAAGATCCTAATGGAGCTTATGCAGCTGTAATCCCTAAGTGGATATCATCTATCTTAAATAAAGAGAGTGTATATATTAATGGCGATGGAGAAACAAGCAGAGATTTCTGTTATGTAGATAATGCAGTGCAGGCTAATATATTAGCAGCCATGACCGAAAATAATGAAGCTACAGATCAAGTTTATAATGTGGCATTAAACAATAGAACTAGTCTAAATGAACTTTATAGAATGATTGAGGATAGCTTAATAAAAAATGTTCAGGGATTGGAAAAGAAAGAACCAATATATAGAGATTTTAGATCAGGAGATGTAAGACATTCACAAGCAAGTATTGATAAAGCAAAAGAATTGTTGGAGTACCAACCGCAGTTTAGAATTGCAGAGGGACTTAATGAAGCAATAGATTGGTATATTAATTCATTTAAACAAATATAGAAGTTATAATGGCTTTACTAGAATAAATTCACTTAAAATATACTTAATTAAAAAAACTCAAATGAGTAATCAAGATAAAAATACTGTTGATGGTTTTGGTGATGAATGGTCAAGATTTGATCAATCTGATCTGCCAGATGCTGAACAACACCTCTTATTTGAAGAATATTTTTCTGTATTTCCATGGAGTGATATTACTAAAGAATCTATAGGATTTGATTTAGGTTGTGGTACTGGTAGATGGGCGAAATCAGTTGCTCCAAAAGTAAAAAAACTTATTTGTATTGATCCTAGTAATGCTCTAAATATCTCGAAGAAAAACTTATCTAGTTTTGATAATTGTGAATTTTATAGCGCGACAGTAGACGATATTCCAATGGATGATAATAGTATGGACTTTGGTTATTCTTTGGGTGTTCTTCATCATGTTCCAGATACAGCTCTTGGAATTAAGCAATGTGTTGATAAGCTAAAATATGGAGCTCCATTTTTGCTTTATTTATACTATCGTTTTGATAATCGTCCAATTTGGTTCAGATTAATTTGGTCTATTACAGATCTGTTTAGAAGAGTCATTTCAAAAATGCCATATGGATTGAGATATTTCTCAAGTCAAATCATTGCTTTTATTGTTTATTTTCCTTTGGCAAGAATGGCATTTTTATTAGAAAAATTTAATATTGATGTAAGTAATTTCCCACTAAGTTCATATAAAAACCTTAGTTTTTACACTATGAGAACAGATGCGCTAGACCGATTTGGTACAAGACTGGAGCAGCGTTTCACTAAGGATGAAATAAAACAAATGATGCATAATGCTGGTCTTGAAAATATTAAATTCTCAGACTCAAAACCATTTTGGGTTGCTGTGGGTTTTAAGAGATTTAAAAACTCCACTGATTAAAATGATTTTTATCTTTTCCAAATATTGTTAATTAAAGATCAAAAAAGCTAACATTAATTAAAAAATATTTTAAGTTTTAAAAGATGAAAATATTAATTCTCGGCACTGTCCCAAATGACCTATTAAATTTTAGATCTGAGCTTATTAAAGATATTCTAAAAACAGGTACGGAAGTTATTGCTTCATCTTCAAAATTAGATTCTGATTCAGCAAGTCATATGAAGAAACTAGGTATAACTTATGAATCAATATCTCTTAATAGACATGGCTTAAGTTTAAGAGGAGATATTAAAACTTTAGCTGATTTATTAAAATTATTTAAAAATCGAAAACCTAATCTAGTATTAGCTCATGGCATAAAATTAGTCATATGGGGAGGAATTTCAGCAAGAATAAGAAAAATTCCTTTTTTTGCATTGATTACAGGGCTTGGTTTTGCTTTTCAAGGAACCACATTAAGAAGAAAACTTTTAACAAGATTAGTTTCTTTTTTGTATAGAATTGCTTTAAAAAATTCAAAAGCAGTTATTTTTCAAAATGAAGATAATAGAAAAATTTTTATTGATAAAAGTATTGTTAGTCCTGCAAAAACACACATTGTTAATGGTTCGGGTGTAGATATTAATAAATATAATTTCACTCAAATACCAGAATCAAACTTGAGTTTTTTATTAGTTTCTCGTTTGCTTGGTGAGAAGGGTTTAAGAGAATATGCTGAAGCAGCAAAGATTGTAAAAGAAAAATTTCCAGAAGTTGAATTTAAAATTGTTGGTACTCAAGATGATTCTATGGATGCAATTTCAATCAAAGAAGTGAAGAGCTGGTCAGAATATGTTGACTATGAGGGACCAACTAAAGATGTAAGACCTTATATCAAAAAATGTCATGTATATGTTTTGCCATCTTATCATGAAGGATTACCAAGAAGTACTCTTGAAGCAATGTCAATGGGACGTCCTATTCTTACAACAGATGCTGCAGGATGCAAAGAAACAGTTAATGAAAATATAAATGGATTTTTGGTACCAATTGGGTCTTCAAAAGAGCTTGCAAAAAGAATGATTTGGTTCATCAACAATAAAGATAAAATAAAAAGTATGGGAGAACAAAGTAGAAAAATTGTAGAAAAAAGATTTGATGTACGAAAGGTAAACCTAGAAATGTTAAATATACTAAAAATTAACAAAATCTAACCATGCAAATAAATTTTCATAAATTTTTTAACTATTGATGAGCACTTGATTGCGGTTTATTATAATTGCCCAACTATAAAAAACTACAAGAAATGAATATTCAAGATTACTGGCATGACATAGACTCTCGACTTGAACATCTTTTAGAACATGGATTTGTAAAACTTCCATCTCTCAAAGATTTTGGTCTTGATCATGTTGCCACAGGTATTTCTAATGAAATGGGATCGCTTACATTTAAAGAGCTAGGGTCCCAACATAAAAATTTTTTGGAAGTCTTGTCTGTTGATGAATACTTAACTCCAAGACTACATAATATTGCTAAAGATAGTTTTAGGTATAAAGGTGATTCTTCTAATCAATATCATATTGCAAGAAAAGTTGAACCAGGAAATACAAAAGAGATGTATCGAGCTCACTTTGATTCACACCTATTTACAATGGTTCTGCCTCTAAAAATTCCTGAAACGACTAAAGATGGAACTGCAGGAGATCTTATCTATTTTCCAAATGCTAGAAAAGTTCCATCCAATGAAATTTCTAACTTTTTTGGAAAAGCTTATTACAAAAGATTTGCATCTAAAGAAGGAATAGAAAAATTTTCCTCAAACAATCAAAAAAGAATTGATAGCTTCAAAGATTATCAGCCATTACTTTTTGTCGGAAACACAACATTACATACGAATCACCCAGTCTCATCTGGATGTTCCAGTTATCGATTGACTTTATTAGCTCATTTTTTTGATCCATCTCCAAAGTATGGAGTGGGTGGCTTATTACGATTTCTTAGAAATAGATAACTTAATGATTCAATTTGATAATATAAGCCAAGAATTACCCTATCAAGTTTTTAAAGAAAAATATGAAAACTCCCTAAATGCTAAACAAAAAAATATAGAAGCAATTTGTATTTCATCATATTCTTCAAAAAATAATGAAGTGAATGCTAGATATGTAAATCTAAAATTTGTTTCTGGAAGAAAATTCATATTTTTTTCAAACTATGAATCACCAAAGTCTCAAGATTTTAAAATACACAATCAAATCTCAGCCTGCTTTTATTGGAGTAGTACGGATACTCAAATAAGAATGAAAGCAAATATTGAACAGACTTCTAAGCAATATAATCAAGATTATTTTGTTAATAGAGATAAGGAAAAAAATGCTCTAGCTATAATGTCCAGACAATCTAAGCCTATAGATTCCTACGAGACTCTTAAGAGTAACTATGAAATGATTTTTAAAAATAATGACTTAACAAAATGTCCAGATTATTGGGGTGGTTTTTCATTCATACCTTTTTATTTTGAATTTTGGGAGGGTCACCAATCAAGACTTAATAAAAGAGAAACTTATGAGTATAAAAATAATGAATGGGTCCATGGATTTTTACAGTCATAAAATATTTGCGAAATATGTTATTTAGTATAAAATCCTCAACAAATATGAATTACACATTCTTTCTTTAAGTCAATTTGTCTTCAAAATATTAATTTATGCTTTTTCTTTTAACTTATTTTGTTAGGTATTCATCATAAATAGTTCAAAAAAACAAAAGACTCCTATTAATCAAATGATTAAGGCAAGCGAAGTAATGCTTATTGATAGTAATGGTCAGAAGCAAGGTATAGTAAATATCGTTGATGCTTTAGAAGCAGCTAACAAAGCGTCTTTAGATTTAGTTCAGGTATCGTCATTAGACTCTGAACCTGTTGTTTGTAAACTTTTAGATTATGGTAAACATCTTTTTGATAAAAAAAAGAATATTTCATCTAAGGTCAGAACCAAAAAAAATACTACAAAAGAAATTAAATTTAGGCCCTCAACAGATGTTGGTGACTATAATATTAAATTAAAGAAGATTAAAAGCTTTATTCTTGACGGAGATAAGACTAAAATAAGCGTCCGATTTAGAGGAAGAGAAATTCTCAATAGTGATATGGGTCTTAATCTTTTAAATAAATTAAAAGATGAACTTTCAGAAATTGCTCAAGTGGATCAAGAGCCATCTCTAGAAGGGAGACAATTGTTGATGGTTTTATCACCTTTAAAAAGGAATAAAAATTTAAAATAAAAAAATTGAAATGGGATATAAACTTAAAACACATTCAGGAGCTGCAAAGCGCTTTAAGAAGACAGGATCATCTGTAAAAAGTAGAAGCGCTAATAGAAATCATATTCTTACAAAGCAATCTACTAAAAGAAAAAGACACAACAGAGGTCTTAATAAGCTATCCGGGACCGTACTCAAGATGGCTTCCGCATTAATTAGAAGGTAAATATCATGCCAAGAGTAACTAAATCATTAACAGCCAAAGCTAAACATAAAAAAGTATTAAGTGCTACTAAAGGTCACTATGGTGCGAGAAGTAGATTGTTTAAAACTGCCAAGCAATCTAATATTAAGTCGCTTCAGTATGCATTTAGGGATAGAAAAAACAGAAAAAGAGCATTTAGGTCATTATGGATAGCAAGAATTAATGCTGGAGCAAGAGAGCTCGGAACTTCATATTCTGTTTTAATTAATTCAATGTCTAAAAAAAATATCAATCTAGATAGAAAAATATTATCTGATATTGCTGTCTCAGATAGTGCTGCATTTGAGAAAATTGTAAAAACAGCTACTAGCTAGATATGTATTAACAGAATGTCATCTAATAAAGACATTTTACCACCTGAAATAACTAAGGATACTGGTGCGGTTCATCCAATAAATCATATGAAAGATTCGATAATGAGTCTTTTAGTATCATTTGGCTTTGAGATAATAGATGGTCCTGAGATTGAAACAGAAGAATTTAATTTTGATATGTTGAATATTAAAAAGACTCATCCCGCCAGACAAATGCATGATACTTTTTATGTTGAGAATAAATCAAATTTGCTAAGAACGCATACTTCGCCGGTGCAAATAAGAGGAATGCTTGAAAAAAGCCCACCTTTAGCTTTTATATCTGGTGGCAAAGTTTATAGAAAAGATGATGATGCAACACATTTACCTATGTTTCATCAAATAGAAGGAATACTGGTTGACGAAAATGTTAGCTTTGCACAACTTAAGGACCTAATTTATAAAATTGTTCATTCTCTATTTGATGAAGGTATTCAATTAAGATTTAGGCCTTCATATTTCCCCTTTACCGAACCGTCTGCTGAAGTTGATATATTATCCTCTGAAGGCAAGTGGATTGAAGTTCTTGGTTGTGGTTTAGTAAACCCAACTGTTTTGGAAAATTGTAATATAGACTCAAACAAATTTAGTGGACTTGCATTCGGATTAGGCATTGAAAGGATAGCTATGTTGAAACATAACATGAATGATATAAGAGAGTTTTATAAATCTAATTTAGATTTTTTGGGTCAATTCAAATGAAAATTTCATACAGTCATTTAGTTAATCAGATTAAAGAAAATCCAAGCATAGATATGATTTCTGAAAGCTTATTTCAACTTGGACATGAGCATGAAGTAGATGGCGATATTTTAAATATGGAGTTAACACCCAATAGGGGTGACTGTCTTTCTATAAATGGTCTCTTAAGAGATTTATCAGCCTTTTACACTGTTAATCTTAAAAAAAAAATTTACAGTGAAAAAATCAATAAGTTAGAGTTAGATTTTGAAAACTTATCACAAAACACATGCCCTAAAATTTCATTTCTCAAAATTGAAATCGACAACATTTCTAGTGAATATAAGCAATATTTAGATGACTATTTCATAAAATTAAACCTGAATAAAAACAATTTTTTTACAGATATTTCAAATTATTTATCATATGAAACTGGCCAGCCAACACATTGTTACGATGCTAACAAAATCAATGGTAAGTTAGTACTTCAAGAAATGGAAATAAATCAAGAGTTTCATACGCTTCTTGATAAAAAAATTACTCTTACTGGTAAAAATTCTTTTTTTTCAATTAATGATGAGGTAGTAAATCTTGCAGGTGTTGTTGGAGGTAAAAGTACTGCATGCACATCAGAAACTAAAACAGTTCTTGTTGAATGCGCTTTTTTTGAACCCGAGGCAATTATGGGTAAGTCTTTGAAATACAATATTCAATCTGAAGCATCACATAAGTTTGAGAGGTTTGTAGATCCAGAAAAACATGATTATGTGATTAGGCGATTTATCAATATTGTAAGCGAGCATGCGAATATAAAAGATATGTCATTTGTGTCCTATGATTACAAGAAAAAACAAGCTATAAAAATTCCTCTAAATTTAAACAGAATTAACCAAATACTGGGGATCGATATTACAGAAGATCAATATGTGGATTATTTGTCTAAGCTCGGTTTTATAATAAAAGAAAAACATATATATGTTCCTTCATACAGAAACGATATTTCTTCACAGAATGATTTGTCTGAAGAGGTAGCAAGAGTAATTGGATACAATAATATATCTAAATATAAGTTACCTCTTATTAGGGGAGAAGCCTCAATCAAAGATAGTATTGAAAATAAATTACGATTTTTTTTAATAGATCATGGTTTCTATGAGGTAATTAACTTCCCGTTTTCTAATGAAAAAAGTATTGATTCAATTAAAATCGATAATCCACTCGATTCTAACAAAGAACACATGAGAACAAATTTAATTAACTCTCTTTTAGAAAATCTTGCCTTTAATGAAAGAAGACAAAAAGATTCAATTAAACTATTCGAGATATCGGATGTTTATACTTTTAAAAATGATAAGATCAGAAAGAAAAGAAATCTTGCTATTGTTGCTAGCGGAAGAGTTGGGCATAACCATATAGATTTTTCAAAGAAAATAAATAAGAAATATTTAATCAACCTTTTTAAAGATGCTCTTCCAACTGAAGATTTTGCTATAAAAATCTTTAATCGAGAAGATCTTAATTCTAAGATAAAAAATGAAATAGTAGGTTGTGAGCTAGATATTGAGAACTTTTCAACTGAAGTTTTAAATTACAAAGAAGAGGCAAGACCTCCTAGAGTTTTTAAAAGATTTTCTCAGATTTCAGATTTACCTTGTTCTACAAGAGATTTGTCATTTTCAATTAAAGATTTTTCCAGCAGGAAGAATCTAGAGAAATATATACTGGAATATGAAAATGAACTTATAAAAGAAAAATTTATATTTGATTATTTCTTCAATGAGAAAAGTGCTGAAATTAAGATAGGTTTTAGATTTATATTTCAATCTTTAAATTCAACAATTACAGAAAAACAAGTTAACAATGTAATGAATGATATAATAAGGCATACAGAGAAAATCAAAGGTGTTACTATACCTGGTCTAAATTAAGTTTTTGGTTAATTTAAATAGGGAATACAAAAAATTATGAAAACAACAAAACTAGCAATATTTTTATTAATGTTAATTTCTGTGTCATTGCATGCTCAAGAATTTGATCAAGAATTCTTGGATAGTTTGCCCGATGATGTTCGAAAGGATCTAGAGACCAGAAGCCAAACTCGAGTTGAACAAGCCAATGAAACTTACAGGCCCTATCTGTATTCATCAAAATTAAGTCAAGCAGAAGAATTACTTTCATTAAAAGATAGGCTTGAAAAAGATTTACTTGATCTTGAAAGGAGGCTTGATAGTGGAGAAAATTTTTCAATAAGTGAGGAATTAAAACTTTACGGGGCTGACTTTTTTAATACATTCCAAACTTCATTTATGCCAATTAATGAGCCCAATCCTGATTCTGGCTATATGTTAGATGTTGGAGATATATTACAAGTTCAACTAGTTGGAGGTCAAAATGATTATATTGAAGATTTTTTAATAACCTCAGATGGTTCAATTAATTTACCCGATATAGGAAAAATAATAGTTGCTGGATTATCTCTGAACGATACATCTAAGTTAATCAAATCTAAAGTTGATTCAGCATTTATTGGTACTGAAGCATTTACAACTTTATCAGAAATAAGAGATGTTAATATTCTAGTAACTGGAAATGCTCAAAATCCAGGCATATACACTTTAACTGGAAACTCTAATATTTTACATGCCATTTCAGCTGCAGGAGGCATAAGCGAGTTTGGATCATTAAGAGCAATCAATCTTTTAAGAGATAACATAATTATAGAGACCCTAGATGTTTATGATTTATTAATTGAGGGCCAATATAATATAAAGAAACGTCTAAGGTCAGGTGATGTTGTCTTTATTGAGGCTAGAAAAAATATTGTTACTATAGACGGTGCAGTAAATAGACCTGCAATGTATGAAGCTTTAGATAATAGTAAAATTATAAATATAATTGAATATGCTAATGGTATTAATAGTAATGCTGACCTTGGAAATATTTCTCTTGAAAGATTGGTCGATGGATCATTAAAAACTATACCAGTTCCAAATGATAGTTATTTTGAAGCAATTAATGTTAAAGATGGTGATTCAATCTACATTAGAGAATATCCATATAGACGAGCTAAAATTTCGGGTGCTGTCCTGAAACCAGGATCATATACAATGGCTGCAGGCGAAACAATTGGTGATTTAATTAACAGAGCGGGTGGGTATACGGAGAATGCTTACCAGTTTGGTGCAATTTATTTAAATAATGACGCAAAAAAAGTAAATGAGTTATCAAAAGAAATTTTATATCAAGAATTCCTAGATAATATTATTGCCGCAAGCCAACAAAATATTGGCGCTGATTTAACTCCTATAGTATTACTGACTGAAGAATTAAATAAAACTGATCCAAATGGAAGGGTTGTCATAGATTTACTAAATGAATCAACTCTTGATCTTTACTCCATCAAAGAGGGTGATGATCTATTTATTCCAGAAAATAATTATGTAGTATATGTTTATGGAGAGATCTCTTCTGAAGGAGCTGTAATGTATTCTGAAAATCAAGATGTAGAATACTTTGTTGAAAAATCAGGAGGCTATAAGAAGTTTGCTGATAATGAATCCATATACATACTCCACCCCAATGGTGAATCACAATTATATAGATCTAAAAGAAGCATTTTTGAAAGCTCTCCTAGAAATGATATTCAAATTTACCCAGGTTCAATAATCTTTGTACCCAGACAATTAGATGATTCGGCACCAAAACGACTAGCAGCACAAGCTTATGTTTCTATTCTTGGTAATTTAGGAATTGCATTAGCATCTTTATCGAGTATAAACAATAATTAAGATAAAGATGAATGAAAAAAAGACCTAACGATTTATTTAATAAATTTTTATTATTAGTATCACTAATATATATAAACTCAATTTATTCAGACAGTTATAAGTATAATTTATATAATAATTATGGCATTGTCGGGATAATCCACACCCCAACAGCAAGAACTTATGATGAGGGTGTTTATGGATTGACGGTTTACGGTGGTTCACCTAATCAAACCGCAACTTTTTCTTCAAATCCATTTAATTGGCTTGAGGCATCTTTTTTTTATACTACTGTTCAAGACAGACCATACTGTTATGAATTTTATGATGAAGTTTGTCAGCAAGATTTTAAAGATAAAGGCTTTAATGTAAAATTAAAACTCAAAGAACAGGGTAAATTACCAGCTATTGCAATTGGGTTGAATGACTTTGCAGGAACTGGGATTTATAGCTCAGAGTACATAGTTAGTAGTTATGGCATAAATAAAACTGATTTTCATTTTGGACTAGGTTTTGGTCTCTTAAATGGTTCTGATCTAAGTTTCAAGAACCCGCTAAGTTATATTTCTGATAAATTTAATGATAGACCATCAGATACACAAGGCTTGGGAGGAAGTTTTCAACCTTCAAGGTATTTTTCTGGAGAGACGGTTTCACCTTTTTTTGGAGTATCTCATGCTTTAAATAATAAGTTGCTGCTGAAGGCAGAGTACGATTCATCCGTTAGACCAGGTTTAGTTCCTTTTAAAATTCCTAAGAATGATTTTTCATTTGGCGCAGACTACCTGATTAATGATAGCTTTAGTATTGGAATCTCTTACGAGAGAGGAAATTATGCTTCTTTCAAATTTGTTTACAAAAATAATCCTGTAAAGTCATATCAGAAATCTGAATATGTAAGGGGAAAACTTCGAAGAGGAGATAATCAATATACTCAGTTAATAAACAATCTTGAAGAGAATGGTATTGGTGTAAAGAAACTTACTAAGAATGCAAATTCAATAGGTCTTCAACTAACCCAAGTTATACATCCTAATCTGCAAGTTGTTGAACAAATTATTGCTCAGGCATCAAGAGATGCTGGAATAACTGAAAATATTATAAAAGACATTGAAATTGCAAATTTATTAGCTGTTTCAGAGATTGACGATGCTTATAGAAAAAGTTCTCAAACAATATATGAAAGAAGATCTGAAAGAAAAGTTAATACGAATACACGTGTACAATTCAGACCATTCCTTGCATCAAGGGAGGCATTTTTTAGAGGTGCTCTGATTGTTGAAAATGACACTGAATTTGTAATAAGAAAAAATCTTTTTTTTAATACCAACTTAAAATATAGCCTATGGGATAATTTTGAAATTTTATATATACCTCCAGTTGATACTTTTCCCGCTCAAGTAAGGTCTGATGTTAAAGAGTATTTAAATAAAATTAATGATGGAGGTATTTTGATTGGAAGGGCGAAATTAGACTATCATTTAACTCCTGTTAAAAATCATCACATTATGATGTCTGGTGGAATCTTTGAAGATATGTTTTCTGGAATAGGAATGGAATATTTATATTTCAAACCAGATACCAATTATTCATTTGGAATAGACCTTTTTAAAGTTCGCAAAAGAGATTATTCCTGGAGATTTGGTCACTTAGATTACGAAAACACCCTAGCTACAGCAAATTTTTATTATAGGAACTATGGGACTATACCGTTTGATATGAAGGTTTCTGCAGGTGAATATCTTGCTGGTGACGTAGGATTCACTTTAGATCTTTCTAGATCTTTTTATAATGGCGTACAGTTTGGAGTTTTTGCAACTTTTACTGATGTTACAACACAACAATTTGGCGAAGGAAGTTTTGATAAAGGGATTTATTTTAACATACCAATATTTGGAAACTTAGTAAATTATATGTGGAGACCTTTAACAAAAGATCCAGGCGCAAAGCTTAATAGAAGACATACTTTACATGGTTTATTGGTCAAGCTAAGACCTATAAATTAAATTATTTGATATATAAGATACTATAAAAACTCAAAAAAATTTAATGTTCATATATAAAACATATTGTTGTAGTTTTTTATTAAATAATGAGATATTATAACAATTTTAATGCTACTTAATGTATTATATGTGTGTATGATAGCAATAACTAAAAGAGGATAGGAGCTATGAAAAATTTTTACTTAATGTGTTTAACCATTATTTCTATTGGACTAAGTGCTGATTTAACTAATCAACAACTTTCTAATATTGAGTCAAGAGTTGATTCAATGAGCCTTAATGAACTTCAGGATAGAAAAGCACTTTTAGTGAGGGAAGAAAGACAGTTGCTTGCAACTCAATCAACAACTCAAAACCCCTCAACTGTTAAAAGTGTATCTGATAGATTGGCTACCATTAGAGCTGAATTATCAGCTATACAAAAAGCACTACTAGCTGTAGTAGGTGCTGCTGCTATAAATGCGTTAACTGATGACGGATACAATGATAACGTGCCTCCAGTCTTAAGCATTAATGGCAGCAATCCAGCGACTGTTGAATTAGGTGCAGTATATGTAGACGCTGGCGCAACTGCAATGGATGCTTTTCATGGGTCAACACCTGTTAGCGCATCAGGTTCAGTTGATACCGGTGCAGTTGGATCATACACAATTACATATACGGCAACTGACTTAGACGGGAATACTGCTACAGCAACAAGAACTGTTAACGTTGTTGATACAACAGCACCAGTAGTGACTGTAACAGGTGATGATCCTGTAACAATAGAATTAGGAGATACTTATACAGATGCTGGTGCAACTGCAACTGATGCATCTGGAGAAGTTGAAGTAGTTACTTCCGGAGAAGTTGATACAGATACAGTTGGCGAATACGTATTAACATACACAGCTACAGATGCCTCTGGAAATTCAGATACAGCAACAAGAACTGTTAACGTTACTGATACAGTAGCTCCAGTATTTACATCTTCATCAACATTTACAATTGACGAAGAACAAACAGAAGTTGGGACTGTTACTGCAACTGATGAAGATACAATTACATTTACTATTGGTGAGACAACAAGTGGTGGATTCGAGGGAACTGGTACGTACGTTGCTCCAAAGCTTCAAATAACAACTGATGGTGTATTATCTTTTGATAAAGCTCCTGATTATGATCTACAAATAACTGACGTTCAGTTATATTCAGAACCTGATGCTTTTGGTACTGTAACTAAAACAACAAGAACATTATCAGGTTACACAACTGGTGCAACAATGGACTTTACTGCAACAGTAACAGCTACCGACGCTACTGGTAACGCATCAACACAAGATATTACTGTTCAGGTAAGAGATGTTGGTGGTGTTGATGACAATGCAGGTACAGGTACAGGTACTGGTACTGGTACTGGTACAGGTACAGCAACTGTAAGAGAGGATGGTACACTGATTAATACATTCCCTGAATTTACATCTTCATCAACATTTGTGGTTGACGAAAATGTGCTGGAAGTTGGTACTGTTAATGCAATTATTGCTGCTGGCCCTGAAGTAGCTATTATCTATACTATTGGAAATCAAGTAGGTCCTGGAATACAAGCAACCGGTCAATACGTTAACCCGGTGCTTGAAATTGACGCAAGCACTGGAGCATTGACCTTTGATAAAGCCCCTGATTATGATTTACTAATACCTGACGCAATTGAGTTTGATACACGTAATGAATCAACTTTAAATTGTCCTGGTATTAATGATCAAACATGTTATTACACTGGATACGATACATTATCAGGTTACACAACTGGTGCAACTATGAACTTTACTGCAACAGTAACAGCTACATCTGAACTTGGTGAAAATATCTTTACTACGCAAGATATTACTGTTCAGGTAAGAGATGTTGGTGGTGTTGATGACGATACAGGAACAGGAACAGGAACAGGAACTGGTACTGGTACTGGTACAGGTACTGCTACGAACACAGCAGGTGGTGATACGGGACCATTTGGAGGAACTGTTCAGTAAATTAGACTATTAGACTGATCTAACATGGGCTTTGGAAAAAAAGATATTGTCAAAAATATCTCTTCCAAAGCCCTTTTTTCATCTACAACTAGTAATTTATTTCTGAATGCATTTCTAGACCTAATTAAAGAAAATAAAAGAAAGAAAATAAAAATATCTAAATTCGGAACTTATTATTTACATAAAAGCCCTGCCAGAATAGGTAGAAATCCAAAAACAAAGGAAGAATTTAAAATTCCAGCTTCAGAGAAGCTTGCATTTAAAGCTTCAAACAAAGTTAAATCTATTTTAAATTAATAAATGGTCGGGATGGCCGGATTTGAACCGACGACCACTACACCCCCAGTGTAGTGCGCTACCAGGCTGCGCTACATC